>JAEEGK010001400.1_pt1 | contig 60552 bp, 45 predicted proteins | sample 8958771 | NCBI WGS metagenome assembly JAEEGK01 (sample SAMN16246547, study PRJNA631951) | gut metagenome | biome: gut microbiome; feature: rumen; material: SC-attached | host: Bos | place: Iran: Karaj | collected 2018-10 | reverse complement strand
CAGAAGACGCTGGTCAAGAACTATGCCTGGATGCTCGACCGCGAGAAGTTTCCTGGTGTTAGGATTATCAGTGCAGAGCCTTTGGGATTCAGGAAAGACTATTTCGATGCCCTGTTGAATGATGAAACCTGTCGTGAGCAGGTGGATATCTTTGCCGGACACATCTACGGTCATCTGCCGCTTCAATACATCAAGCCTGTTGCTGATGATGCACTTCCCTATGGCAAGGAAATCTGGATGACGGAACACTCTGTGACCGATAACATTGATCACATGCCCAATTGGAACGACAACCTGATTTTCGCCGAGGAGCTGAACGAGTGCATGCTCGCTGGTTGCACGGGATATATATATTGGTACATGCGCGCGCATTGGGCCTTCTGCGGTACAGGTCAGGCCTGGGAGCATAATGGCCAGAGCTACAACTTCCCTGAGAACGAAAAGGATGCATTGCTGCCTCGTGCCTTTGTCATGTCCCACTTCTCCAAGAATGTCACTGGCTCCACCCGTTTGCAGACCTCACTGGACAATATTACCGGTCGTCAGAACGAGAACGTTCTTTTCAACTATGAGTTCTCGGCTTATGTGAAGGGCGACTCCATCATCGTGATGGCCATCAACGCAACGTCAAATAGCCGCGAGTTGAAAATATCGCTTCCTTATGTGGTAAAGAGTGGTACGCTTTGGCTTTCGACAGGTAATGAAACTGCAAACCTTTGTCAGAAGTCAACTCTCGACATTCCCGAACCCACTGACGAGTTGATTTACCAGATGCCTGCCCAGAGCCTGAACACCTATATCTTCACGATTAACGGTAGCACCGCTATTCAGGATGTAAAGCTCTATCAGGAAAATTCTACTGGTTGGCATACGCTGGACGGTATTAGCCTGAACAAGAAACCAACCCAGAAGGGTGTCTATATCCACAACGGCAAAAAGGTCGTGATAAAGTGAGCGAAATGAGAGCTCGCTCTCATTTCCGAACGTGAACGAGCTCGAGCGAAGCTCAAGGTCGTGATTAAGTGAGCGACGAACCGAGCTTTGTCTAACAAAAACCACTAAGAATGCCGCTGGCTATGGCTTCAAACCATAGTCAGCGGTGTTCATTTAACACAAATTATAGGATCTGAGTAAAAAAAACAGGAAAAAGTTTGCACAATTCAAAAAAACGTTGTACCTTTGCACCCGCAAATCAGAAATGACGAGCAAAACATCCTGCTTCAGTAGCTCAGTTGGTTAGAGCACCTGACTGTTAATCAGGGGGTCGTTGGTTCAAGCCCATCCTGAAGCGCCTATGAAAGAGTCCTGTAAATCATTGATTTACGGGACTCTTATTTTTCTTACATTTCAAAGTTGCACCCATTTTGCACCCATTTTTTAATGGCCTCTCGCTGGCTGCACCCATCACTTTGCAGAATTCACATTCTAAGATTCTGCAAGAGATAATCACCATAGCTGTTGTCAAGTACTACCGTTGACAAGTTGAAAATGTCTATGGGGTTTCAACCGTCAACGTCAATATCGAATAATACTTTTTTTAGTTTACCTTTTCCTTTTCAAATCGTCTTTATAGTAGAGACAACGAAATGGAACAACAGGAATTTCGACATATCATCACAACAATACGCCCAGGGCTGCTAAGTCTATGCCAGCGGTTCTTCGACAAGCAGCACATGGCTTGCGATGCGGAGGATGCCGTGCAGGAAACTTTGCTGCGGCTGTGGCAAATGTGCGACAGACTCGAAAGCTACCAGAGTCCAGAGGCACTGGCAGTAATGATTGCCAAGAATGTCTGCATCGACATGCTGCGACACTCTGGCTTACATTCTGTTCCGTTAGGGGTGCATGCTGACGCAGAATCATCGGCACAGGCAGACCAGCAGACCATAGCCAATGACGTGGAGCAGGCTGTCATGAAAGCACTCTCACACTTGCCTGCCACTCAACGAAGAATGTTGCTGATGCGCAGCGAGGGTATGAGCATGGCGGAGATTGCCGAGGCATGTGGAGCAACGGAGGCCAGTACCAAGACGATGATTTGCAGTGCAAGAAAGAGAATGATGGAGATATTAAAGATAAGGAGGAGCAAGAAATGAAGAACCTCAACGACAAGAATACACGTCAGGAACTCGTCAGACGATACCTGAATGCCGAAACGACATTGGAAGAAGAACGTTTGTTGGCTGATTTCCTCACGGACACCGACGCTGCCCTCTCCCAGGAGGAAGAAGATGTTCGGCTTCTACTTCAAATGTCCGATTGCATGGAACGATCTGCCATTTCTGAAGAAAAGGCTGACGAATTCGACCGCCTGATGCAAAAAGGCCGCAATACAAGTAGGATTATATCTCTGCGCTGGATAGTCACTTCTGCCGCTGCCGCTGTTATTATAGCTTTTGTATTCATGACCAGCAGGCTGCACATTGATACCCCAACAGACAAGTCCATCGCAATGGTTAAGTCCGAAACTGAAAAGGCAGAGGAAAAGAACGAAGCAAAATTGCTGCCACCGCAGAGTGAAGACGAGAATGTCATCAACACTCCACTCGAAAAGACTTCAGTTAAGCCAAAGGGGGCTTCACGTCGTAATAAAAAGCAACATACAGATACCGACCTGCGTATCAATGAAATGACGCAGGCAGTCAACTTTCAGAACAAGCAAGTGGAGTCCTACCAGCTACAACCCGCTGGCGATGCCACCATCGTCACTATGACATCAAGTGACGGCATTTCGACCTCATACATTATCTGTACGAACGACGATGGAAACAGCTACCAGGTTGTACCAATGATAGAAATGTAAGTAGAACAAATAAAACTTCAAACGTATGAAAAAAATTCTGATTTCGGCTCTCTGTTTGCTTCTAGGTAGCACAGCAGCTCAGGCACAGCATGACTTCTATGTCATTGACGGCCACCATGTAGAGAACTTCGACGGTTCGCAACTTGTTGGCAAGACCATCAAGTATTACGAAGTTAAGCACATTGATAATGCAGAAAAGACCACTATTCACAACATCTTCACAGAAGGCGAATGGGCTAAGGGCGCATGGGAGAAGATTGAAGGCGGTCCAAGTATAAAGTCGGTCGTCATACACGATTACAAGGAAGGCGACTGGCAGTCTTTCAGTGATGACAGCATTCCAGATGCCAAATATCGTACCATGACAAGGGTCCATGAAATGACAAGAGAACAGGCAGATTCTCTCGGTCTTTCGCTCATAACCAACCACGTTCCCGTAGCCATGCGCAACCCGCTGGTTATTCTTGATGGTGAGGAACACCATGGGAAGATAAACGACATCAACGTGCTGGACATCGACCATATAGACATCTATAAGCCGGGCAGTACGGAGGCAAATGCCTACGGTGACAAAGGAAAGCATGGTGTGATGAAGGTCTTTACCAAGAGGCAGACTGATGTCATCACCTATGTAGTGAACGGCAACCCTGCAACCAAGTCCGAGTTCGACAGGTTGAGCCGCAGCGACATCAGGGAAATTAGAATCCTTAAACGTGGCACTGCTGCTGCCATGAAAGCAAGTGCAGACGGAAGCACCCATGATGTCTATCTGATTACAACAAAATAACTGCGTCATAAATACTCTCTCGATAAAGGGCAGGTGTCGGACTCGGTGCCGACGCTGTCCTTTTATCAAAAAACATTATCTATAGTTATGAGAACGATCAAAATATTACCTCTTATCCTTGCTGTTGTGTCAATAACCATAGTGGCCAAGGCACAAGACATAAACACATGCAGGCCGAAAGCAGAGCACATCCTAACTGCTGCTCAGAGTCATAAACTTGACGGCATTGATGAACTGTTGGCCCCAGACTTTCGTTTCTCTAATATCAAACAGCCAGTGGCTGCAAAAGTACTGAAACAGATTATCACCCAGATGCCACCTGTGACGGGTTGGGAATTGACTGACACCGTGCAAGACAGCACAGGGCTGAAAATCTGCTATATTATAACAAGACCCGACAACAGCACTTCAAAGGCTACCATTTTATTCAATACTGACAATCTGGTAGTTGAAGCCGACTTGCTGAATGCAGATGTTTCACTAAGAAAAGCCACCCCTACGGCAAAGGCGCAGCCCGAAGTAAGCGTAATCCGTATTCCACTGCATCGTTATGGCGGACTACCTATCGTGACTGTCTCAATCGATGGCCAGCCATGCAATATGTTCTTCGATGCAGGTGCGCCTGGCATAATTCTCAACAGCAAGTATTTTGAACACAACATTGATGGCGAGGTGATGGGAACTGGCGGCCACGGAGCAGTAGGCACAGGCTCAGTCAGCGGTTTACACCATGTAAAATCAATGGATATGAGCGGCCTTGCACTCCATGAAACGGACATCATGACATCAGACTTAAGCAATCTGGAGGCTGTCGGAATAGCAGTGCATGGCATCTTAGGACAGAGCTTCTACAAGGACTTTGATGTGCTATTTGACTTCAAGGGTGGTGAAATCGTACTGCTTAGACCAGATACCACTTACCAATGGCTGATGAACGAAGGTTATCATTGCCAGACCGTGAAAGGTGTGAAGAAAGGTCATCTGCTGACCTTCGATTGCCAAGTGGGTAGCATTCCCGTAACATTGGCATTCGACAGCGGAGCGCAAACCAATCTGCTCGGAGAGAATTGGCTCCGGCAGCATCCGTCCTTGGCGAAAGGCATCAAGAAAAGCCAACTCACAGGCTACGGTGAAGGACTGGCATCTGTAAAGAAAGGCAAGACAGTCCTTACACTTGGCAATCGCACCTTCAAGAAACTGTGGACAACCTTCTCAGATGTGTCGCACTTTAAAGAAAGTAAAGGAATAGATGGCCTCTTCGGTTGCGAGGTTCTTACTCACCAAAAAATACTCATATCATACAAACACGAAGAGCTGATACTGGTTGATTAAATCAAAATGCAACAAATCACAGCAAATTTAAGGCGTTTAGACTATTATAAGGCGGAGGATGACTGCGGTATGGATGATAATTCGTACCTTTGCACAACAATTCGGCGAAAATCGCCGTGTACACAACTTAAAATAAGAAAGAATGATATAAACAGAAGAGAACGACATACAGGAAATTGTGCGTTAACTTATGCGCTTGCTTTTCAAAATCGCCAAACAAAAAAGCAATCAAGTTGTATAAAGTTAATGCTCACGCAATGGGGCGTGGGCTTAACTATGTTTGATTGCAAGGCGTTTGGCGATGCCCGAAAAGCGAACTAAAGTTTGAGTCCGCGCCTTTTCTTGTGCCAAAAAAGAAATTGAAATGAAAACAATGAAAATTTGGAGAATCACCTTTGCGGTGCTTGCTGCTTTCTCCCTCGCTTCTTGCAGCAGCGATGACAATATGGAGAGGAGGCTGACGACCAATCAAAAGGAGATGTATGCACAGAACATTTCGGGCGAATATTCTGGTGAGTATATCATTATCTATAAGGACAAAGATTGCACGGATATGACGGACGAGAAGGGGCGACATATAATAACAAAAGCCCATGAAGTAACATTCGGTGACGTGCAGTTCGATGTATCCGACAATAAGATGCAGCATGTGTTCTTTCAAGACTTCCCCGTATCGCTGATTTCAAAGGTCGTGGATGCGGACGAAGGGCTGAGCCATGCACTCGCCGGAGCCTCCCCACAGGCCATCACAGCCCGCTACGGCTTTGACTACGATACGGACTATTCGCACATCAAATGGGCTTTCATTCCCAATGTCATGCTGCTGAACTTGAACTACGGCGGAGCCGACCACCACATTCGCTTGGAGTTTAACAACAACAGCCAGTATTACACGTTTACGAAGGACGAACTGCAACAGCCAAAAGCGTTCCGTTCACTTGCCGAAAACGGCATCACCCTGCAACTGGAAGCTATCTACGACGGTTCCACTCTCATACAGCGCTTCGGCTATGAGAAAGGGAACTATATGCATATTATCTTCAAAGCAGAATAAATGAAGTCAGACAGATAAATAAATCGACATTTAACGAATAGTATTGGTCTGACTCTTCAAAAAGAAAGATTTGAATTCAAACAACTAAGTCATTGACTCGAAAGAACAAACTACCAATCCGAAATAGGGCGCAGGAATATGACATTCTTGCGCTTCCTTTTAGGGAAAAATAAAAAAAAACAAAAAAGTTGTGATTCACGTGCAGTCTTTTTGGCAGAGTGGTATCTATATTCATAGAGACAATGCGTTTTTGATGGACATAGAGCAACTTGTAGCACGGGGCGTACAGGGCGACGAGGTGGCACTCGGAAGCCTGTACAGGGCATATCACCAACGAATGAAGGTGATATGCCAACGCATCGTGGGTGACCGCCAAGTGGCTGAAGAACTGGCTCACGATGCATTTCTGCTGGCCTTTGCCAAAATGAATCAACTGCGCAACCCGCGACGCTTTGAACAGTGGCTGACAAGCATCACCACCAATGTGGCCCTGCGCTACAAGGAGCGACACCATGAGCCGCAGATGCTCCCGCTCGATGCACTTGCAGATACAGATATTACACAGGAGAACACAACTACGGAAGAGAGACCACTGCCCACGATGGCGGAACTGATGGCAGCTGTCGATGCTTTGCCAAATGGCTATGGTCAGGTGTTCCGTATGGCAGTCATCGAGGAAATGTCGCACAAGGAGATTGCAGAAATAATGGGCATTGCTGCGCATTCTTCATCTTCACAACTGACAAGGGCCAAGAAAATGCTGCAAAAATCGCTTGCGCAGTATTGGCTGTTGTGGCTACTGCCACTATTGTTGCCCGTCATTTACTTCTTGCTCAGGACTGACAAGCAACCCAATGAAACCAAAACGATAACAACGAAGCAGGACGAGACGAAGAAACCGCCCGTAGTCCGTCCTGTGATTCCCAATTCACCAAGAGACACAACGCTCAGAATGGCGGTGATCCCCATCAATCATCAGCAAGCCGACACAATGACAGTGAGCGACACGATTCCGCAGCGTATGGAACAGACCGACACGACCACAAGCATACACGAAGACAAGCCTCTGCCCGACATACGCCATAACAATGACACGCACATCACCGAGATATTACCAGAACTGCCGACGGATAATAGGAGCCATCAGCCTAAGTGGTCAATAGATTTGGCATATTCGGGCGGAATGAATGAGCAAAGCATTAACCGTCCATTTGGGTTTACAGAAAAGCCACACCTCGACATCACCAGTACTATTCCTGTTACGTTTGATAAGTGGAGCGACTACGCTGATTTCTTGGCAGGGTACCCCGATGACGGCAACCACACCCGAGATATTCTGAAGCAGATTGCGCAAAACAATGCCAGCCAGCCCAGTACGGACTGTATCGAGCGCAAGAGCCACCATTATATGCCCATCACGTGGTCGCTGGCTCTGCGGTATCAGCTATCCGCCCGGCTTGGTCTGGAGACGGGTCTTAGCTATAGCCGCCTGACATCAGACTTTGAGACGGGAAGTAGCTCCAACTGCATCAGCGAGCAGCAGACGATTCACTATCTCGGTATTCCACTGAAGGGCGCATATAATATATATAATGTCAGGTCGTGGAATGTTTATGGAAGTCTCGGCATAAAGATGGAAATACCCGTTTCTGGTACTTGTCACACCAACTACATATTGAATGGTGCGATAGAGCTGGCTGAAAAGTCTACACTCCATGCTCCGCTACAGTGGTCAGTTGGTACAGGTATCGGCCTACAGTACAACTTCACTCCCACGGTTGGCTTCTTTGCCGAGCCAAGCCTGCAATACTACATCCCAACAGGCAGCAGCATAGAGACCTACCACACGGAACATCCGTTCTCGTTCTCGTTGCCGTTAGGAATACGCATCACATGGTGATTCTGTATCAAATCCATGCAGTCTTTTCTTGTCTTGTGGTATCTATCCTTATAGAGAATCAAGACAAGAAAAGTAATGCAACAGCGACATCTAAATCGAAAACAGTATTTTAGAGAACAGGCAAACACAGCCCGTGAGTATTATCTGAACTATATACAATCGAGCTTCCCGCTGACACACAAAACCCAGGTGTTGGAAATAGGATGTGGCGAGGGTGGGAATCTACTTCCATTTGCCGAGGCAGGTTGCAGCGTGACTGGCATCGACATCAGTCAAGGACGCATCGATGAAGCAAAGACATTCTTTGCAGAGTTCCATCAGCAGGGAACTTTCGTCTGTCAGGACTTTACTCTTACCCGGGAGCCTGGGACGGAGGGCGAACGTTTCGACATCATTCTTATGCACGATGTCATAGAGCATATCGAACCGTCTGGTAAGAGAGAATTTCTTCGTCGCGTCAAGTCGTTCCTCAAAGAGAATGGCCTCGTATTCTTTGGCTTTCCTGCCTGGCAAAATCCCTTTGGAGGACATCAGCAAATCAGCGTTGGCTTTGCCTCGAAGCTACCTTTCATTCACCTCTTACCCAAAACATTATACCGTAGACTGCTCAAACTAAGTGGAGCCACAGTCACGACCATTGACGAACTGATGAGTATTCGTGATGCCCGAGTTTCTGTAGAACATTTTAAACAATTGGCCGATGATACAGGCTTTACTATCTGTAGGAGAACACTATGGCTCATCAATCCCCACTACAAGCAGAAGTTCCATCTCAGGCCACGCCGTCTGTGGGGGGTCTTTGCCAGCATTCCATATTTGCGCAATTTCTATACTACATCAGCATGGTATCTTCTACGTTAGGGACAAACATATATATACGTTGAAATATAATTTTCTCACTCAAACAGCGTTTACTATATGAGACGACTTTGGGGTAAAAAAGTTGTTTTTCGTGCACCTTTACGTTCTCAAACTGTTTGAAAGATGAAATCGCCTTAACGAAACTCTACTTGTCAGCTTTCTTGTTTTTATTTTTTACTTAGCAGGCAGAAATCAAAATGTTTTGAAGTTATGACAGCATTACAACAAAATGCGGAGTTGTTCCGTGGACTGAGCATCATTGCCGAGGACGAAGGTCTGATGAAAAAGGCCGTCAAATATATCAAGTAGTTATCTGCTAAGAAGCAGGCAATGGACGAGACAAAGTATATCATGTCCTCGCCGGAAATGGTGAAAATCCTGCGTGAAGGAGATGAGATGATTGCCAAAGGCAATTTTGAGCCTATTGCCATTGACGACCTATGGAAGTAGTTCTGCTTAAACATGCAAAGGCTGACCGAGATTATTGGAAGAACACGGGTGACCCACGTATTCTTAAACGTATCACAGCCTTGCTTAAAGATATAGAGCTGCATCCTTTTTCTGGTATTGGCAAGCCAGAGCCTCTGAAAGGTGAGAGTGGAAAGTGGAGTCGACGAATTCCTCCACTTCGCGGAAGTTATACGTAAAGGTATAGCGGCCAGGTGATAATGCATAGATTTTTGTCTGTCTTTTTTGTTTTACCTCTACTAAGATATCTGATTTTCTACAGTAAATTTGCTGATTTTAAGTTGATTATGAAAATATTCCTCTCCAATTTTACCTCTACAAAACCTCTACTAATCCTCTACTTTACTTCTACCTGTCCTCTACTTGTCTTTGCCTTGCCCCAAAAACTTGGCTCCTACCCGATACATACGTGCCTTTACTACTACCCTCTGACTCATTTTGCAGCATTAAGCGAACTGCCAAGAATATGGTTCATTCATAAATTCTCTAGAGAATTTTGCCGTTACAACGGCACTTTCGGGCGCTTACCCGTAAGGTAAGGCTAAAATTCTCTAGAGAATTTTCGGTCGACCTCTATGCTTCGAGCCTGAAAGCATACCACTTTGGCGGGTTCACCCCTATTGTCACGTATACGTTACCCCAAAAAAGGGACGCTCGTGCGATGTGATGGGGGCACTCCGTTAGAATGCTTTCGCTACTGTGCGCTATATTCGTTGGTGCTCGCTATGCTCGTACTCACGGTTATGGAGTGGAGACGCCTTCTTTTGCGTCCCTTTGGTAGCAAGCGACCAGAGGTCGAGCGCAGCGTCTCGTGCCTTCAGCTGTATCATTGGTTTAGTACGTTATGACAGCTGGTAGAGGTAAAGTAGAGAATAAGTAGAGGTAAAGTAGAAGATAAGTAGAAGATAAATAGATGTAAAATTGTCTATAAACTGCAAATATATAGCAATTTGTGTAGTTTTTAGTAGAGGTAAATGATAAATTAGACATTTTGGCGCAGCCCGACATTTCCTTGCTAAGGACAAAAGACTTGGCAGGGGAAATTTGCTGGAAAAAGTGAGGGAAAGAGAGTGCGGAGCGGAGGAGCGTCACTTGTAGTCGAAATGGCCGATGGCCTTCTTGAAGCGGTGGACGACGGAATGGCGTATCTGGGAGAAGTTGCCATAGCGGAGGTTGCGATAGAGCTCTTCCATGCTGCGGCCCACTTTGATCCAGGGATGCTCCCAGGCCATGATCTGGAATACGCGCTTTTTGTACTCTACGTTCTCAATGACGTAAGGCGGATGGCGCAAGGGGAACTGCATCTCGTGACTGGGCATTGACAGCAGCTGCTGCATGCGCCTGGGAAGTGACCGCAGCGAACGCTGGAAGTGAGCCGACTCGGCCGAGACGCCTGGGTTGTGGATCATGTTGCGCGTGGGCACGATGGTGAGCCCTGAGTTGAGCGTGCAGGCAGACCAGAGCAGGGTCTCGTAGACGGGCTGCCCTCCCTGCTTGTGTTTGCGTATCTTGGTGAGCATCTCCTTCCATCCCTCCTTGCGGTTGTGTACGTTGGCCTCGAGCTGGTGCATGTTGAAGGTGTCGTCGACCACAGAGTACTGGCTGTCCCAGCGGTCGATGACGCGTCGCCATGAGGCCCATCCCCATACTGGCATCGCCGTAGTGAAGAGATAGTCGTAGGGGGCAGCGGTGAACTCTTCGTGGTTGAAGCCGGCAATCATGGCTATGCGCTCGTCGTTCTCGTAGCGGTTGAGCAGCTCGGTGCAGAAGCGGATGAAGGAGACGGCGGGCGTGGAGTCGTCCTCGAGCACGATGCACTTGTCGTGGAGGGAGAATGCCCATCGCTGTGCCTGATAGTTGGAGGCCCAGGCTCCCGCGTTCTCAGAATGATAGCTTCGCTGGACGTCGCACTGCCAGTCAATCTTGTCGTCGGCCACGATGCTTCTGGCTGCAGCCAGTTTGTCGGCCTCTCGCTGGTTTCTCGGTCCATCCTGATAGAGCAGGAGGTGGGAGGGGCGTGCCTGCCGGATGGCTTCGAAGGTGTGGCTGAGTGTCTCCGTACGCGTAAAGAAGATGAGCAGCACGGCGACGTTGTTGTCTGCTGGTATCATAGTAGTAGTTGTTTAGAAGTCGTTGACCATACGTTGCTGCATCTCATCGCTTTCATAGTGGTGCTGGTGATGCCGCAGGCGTGCTCCCCATTGGCAGGTGAGCGAAAGGAGGATCATGCGGTAGTTGAGCTTGTTGTCGAATGCCATCGTCTTGGTGTCGATGTATTCCGTTCCCTTGACATGCGACGCGAACAGGTTGCGGCAGCTGAGGCCGAGGGTCAGCCGGTTTTTCCAGAAGCGATACTGGGCTCCTATGTCGACCTTGTAGCGGGCGTCGAGTTTTCTGGTGACGTCTTTTTCAGGTGAGATGAATGTCGCATCGATGGTTGCCGTCCATTTCCGCTCGCGGTCGAAGAAGAAGGCGGCTTGAAGTGTTTCTGAGACCGACACATCTTCTACGCGTGAGTAGAGACTCCGATGGAGTCTGCCTGGGATGATCTCGCGTGGCAGGCGGTCGGTTCTGGAATACCATGTCCGGTGCATGAGTGTGGCGGCCAGCCATCGCGTCTTGTCGTAGCAGCAGAAGGCGTTGATGCCGAGCCGGTGTTCATCGGTGATGTTGCCCCAGGAACTGTAGATATTGTACTTTTCGACCTGATAAATTACGTCGATTCTGTCGGGCTGGAAGGTATAGTAGAGGTCGAGGCCCAGTGCTCCTTTGTAGGCGTAGCTCATCATCGCCTTGTGCAGATAAGTGGGCTTCAGGCGCTGATTGCCGGAAGATACATTGTTGGCATCCTTCCATACTCTGATGGGGTTGATGCTGATCATATTGGGCCGGATGATCCTGCTGCTGTAGCTCAGGCTGAAGATGTGGGAGTCATTGGGCTGGCAGCTGAGGTGCAGGTGGGGAAACAGCTTGCCGTAGTCATTGTTGTAGTCAAAGGCCATAGGGCGGTTTCTCCCTTTTGTCCAGGTATGCTCATAACGGGCTCCGAGGCTAAGCGTCCACGCGCTGCCGAATGACCTGCCGTAGGCTGCATAGGCGGCCAGGACCTGTTCGGTATAGTGGGATGAGACATAGGCATAGGCTTCGCCCGTACCCGAATTGTCCAGGTCGAGGTGGCTGCGGTTGTGCACATACTGGCCGCCCAGGCTAAGACCGGCATAGCTGACATCCACTTTGGCGGAGTTGTTGTCAACAGTCTGGGCTATGGTATTGAGATAGTTGCAGGTGAGCGTATCGCTGAGACGGATCATATCGGGGCTGCCGCCTACTAAAGTCTCATAGCTGACGGAATGCCGACCGTCGTCCATCCTCGTGCGGTAGTGGTCGAGGTTGCAACTGATTCGGGGGCCGCTGTCACCCAGTTTCTGGACGGCATTGAGGTTGAGCGCCCACGTCTTTGTGTCTTCTCCCTGGCTTGTCTGGGTGGTCATGCTGTTGAGGGAATAGGGTAGGGGCGGCAGATAGTTGTAGAGCCTGTCGGTGTCGATTCGTCGCTCACCATCGGCCAGCATCACGTAGGCACCAAGGCTCAGCAGTCTTGATGCCTGACAGTCGAGCTGCCAGTGCAGCGTGTAGCTCTCCCTGCCGGTGAACCCGTCGGCTGTGCTGAAACGCTGTGTATCGGAAAAGTCGACGGTGCTGTTCTTGCGGTCTATGGTCTGTTCTTTGGAAGCAGCGAGGTTCAGCGAGGTTGAGATGATGCCTTTGTTGTAGACGATGCTGGCAGTGGCCTCGTCGCCATGCTTTTCGTATTGCGTGTGTGCATAGGCCACAGACCCGCCTATGAAGTCGTTGCCGTGCTTGCTGAGGACGATGTTGATGATGCCTGCATGGCCTTCGGCAGAGTAGCTGGCATCAGGATGTTGTATGATCTCGATTCTCTCTACGTCGGCAGCCGGATAGCTCTGCAGGAGCCGCAGCATATCCCTGGCCTGCACCTTTTGCTCCTTGCCGTTGATGCACAGTATGATGCCGCTTGCTCCCAGCAGGCTGATGTCCTCATCGTCGATGATGATGCCTGGCGCGTAGGGCAGCAGATCGCCGGCATTGATGGCTCCGGCTATGTGGCGAGCATCGAGGATAATGGCTCCAGACTCGCGTCGCAAGACGGGCGCCAGTCCTTCCACCGTGATGCCTTCCAGCCGCTGGGTCGCGGAATGCATTCTGACAGTTCCCAGTACGGGCTTGTCGGAAAGCCGATAGACGGTTGTGAAGCCGACGCAGGAGATACGTGCTAGAACGGCTTCACCGACTGAGGGAGGAGCATCGTATGGAACGGCGAAGTAGCCGCTTTCGTTCGATACGCCGCCACTGAGCAGGGTGGAGTCGGCTGGGTTCAGCACGGCTATATTTGCATACACCACAGGCCGCCCCTGTTCATCGATGATGGTACCCGTCAGGTGGCGGTCGGCCTTGTGGGTGCACTCCACGAAGATCTGGTGCCTTGGCTTCCCCTGTACGTCAGGATCATCATCGGTGGCGACAGTCATCCGGATGGGATAGAAGCCTATCATCTGTCGGATGGCATCAGGGACGGACTTGTCGCGGAATGATGTGGTCACGCGGAAGTTCTCCAGTTCATTATAAAGGAAGATGATGGTGTAGTCGGTGGACTGCTCGTTGAGCTGGCGCAAGGCATCGGATATCGACACATCGCGGAATGTGTGGGTAACCTTCTGGGCGAGGGCCGGTAGAGTGGCTAACCCCACGAAGGCAAGGATGACGAGGAGGGTCGGCAGCTTCTTCATCGCACGGTCAGTTTCTTGTTGTCGATCACAATGTCGACACGCTCGAAGTGGTTGAGCGTCTCTATGACCTTGTCGAGCGGCTGCTGCCGATACCACACGAAATAGAATCGGAGCTGGCGGGCATCCTCGTTCTGGAAGACGACCTCTGAGTGATGGTATTCGGCAATCTCGGCCAGCATCTTGTCGAGGGGGACATTGTCGAAGGTCACGGGATGAATGGTGGCTGTATCGGGGGTGAGTGGTGAGTGATGAGTGGTGAGTGGAGAGTCTGCTGCCGCTATGGGATCAGTAGGCTGCGTGGACTCCGTTCTTTGAGCCTGGCGCATGATATGAACGGCTGCTATGGAGAGACCTGATATCGTCAATATGCCGATGAGAATGGCAGCGACCTTGCGCCATGCGTTGACGGGGCGGGCTGAAGGTATGTGCCGGGCAAACTGCTGCCAAGCTTCGTCTACGTCGGGCTCCCGGTCAAGATCGTCAATCATGGCCTCTATCTCCTGGTCGGAATACTTATCGGGCGCTTCCTGCATATCGCGGAAAAGCTGCTGGTTGTGGTCATTGGGTCTCATAGGTCTTGCGGATTAAAGTAGTTTCTGATCGCTTTTAAGGCGTGCGAAAGATGTTTCCATACTGCCACACGGCTGATGCCCTCGGCAGCGGCAATCTCATCGTAGTTGCATCCCTTGCTGAAACGAAGGTGGAAGATGCGCTGCTCCTGTGCTGTCAGATGGCTGACAACAAACTCAACGATGTCCGTCAGGCGTTCGTCTTCATCCTCTGCTTCTGGTGTCTGGGCGGTCGCGGCAGCCTCCATGCGGAGCCTCGCCTCTAGATGGCGGATGCGCTTGAGGCACTGATTGCGGACGCTGGTCAGCAGGTAGCGCTCCTCAGTGCCGGGCTGCAGCAGCGTCTGTGCACGAAGCAAGCCCTCAAAGATGTCGCTGACCACATCCTTGCTCTCCTGCTCATCGTAGAGAATGGTGCGCGCCACCCTCAGCATCTTGGCGTAGTGCTGCCTGAACAGCCGCTGGATCGTTTGTCTTTCCATCACGTCGTTTATTGTAATACCCTTGAGACGTTCAAAATGCTAACCCGAATACGAACTTTTTTTCATTCGGGAACCACATTCATCGTACTTATTCCTTGTGATATTAATAACAAAAGTACTGATTTTATTATGAATGTCGCACCTAGTCAAGTGTCTTTTTATAGATTATTAAAGGATGGATGGGATGCGCATTTCTGAAGAAAAAGGGCGAAATGCTTGACAGTTTGAAATATTCTGCGTATCTTTGCCGGCGAAAATACTCATCAAACAACGACGACTATGGTAAGAAAAGCCTGCAAAGACGACATCGCAAGCATCATCCATCTGCTGCATCAGGTGAACATGGTGCATCATGTGATACGCCCCGACCTGTTCAAGCCCCACACCACCAAATATGACGAGCAGGAGCTGGAGGCGCTGCTCGACGACGACACGAAGCCCGTCTTCGTCTATGACGACGGGCAGGTGCTGGGTCACGCCTTCTGCCAGTTGACAGAGGTGAGCGGCCACAAACTGCTGTGCGACGTGAAGACGCTGTACATCGATGATATCTGCGTCGACGAGGCGGCTCGCGGCAGGCATGTGGGCAAGGCGCTGTACGAGTTTGTGTGCGACTATGCCCGCTCGATAGGCTGTCACAACATCACCCTCAACGTCTGGGAGGGCAACGATGCCGCCTTCTGCTTCTACAAGAGTATGGGCATGCAGGTGCAGAAGACCGGCATGGAGATGATCCTGTGAGCGGAGGTTCTTAGCAAGCAAAAAGCTCCCCTCCCTTGTTGGGGAGGGGAACTTGCTTTGGAAGGGTAAGTAGGGTTACTTAATCACGACCTTGAGCTTCGCTCGAGCTCGTTCACGTTCGGAAATAAGAGCGAGCTCTCATTTCACTCACTTAATCACGACCTTCTTTCCATTGTGGATATAGAGGCCACGCTGGGGCTTGGAGCTGAGCTGGCGGCCCTGGAGATCGAAGTAGAGGTCGGTGAGGACGGGACGGGCGGTGACTACCTCGTCGATGCCGTCGCTGAGCTGCTCGAGGCGCTGCTTCGAGAGCTCACCCTCGTTGGCGATGTAGATGTCGTAGAAGCCCACCTTCGAGTTGTTGGCGCAGAGATATGCACGCACATAGACCTCGTCGGTGCCGTCGTAGCTGCGTACGAAGTTGCGGGTCAGACGGGCGCTGTTCTGGATGACGATGGTGTCGCCCACGGTCTGCCAGTTGCTGTCCCACTGGTTGCCGTCGGTGGCCACTTGGAGCACTACGTGGTGTGTGCCCGGGCTCTCGGGCTTGGTGATGCTGCCGATGTTAGCCACGATGTCGAAGGGGCCTACATGCTTCTGAGTGGTGATGATGTAGGCGTTGTAGGGGAAGGTGGCGTCTGAGGGCTGCGTGTTCTTGTCGGCCAGGTTGATATACGACTTGGTGGCGGGGAAGTCGGGGTTCTGGTCGTCGACGGTGGCATAGTTGTAGCTGCCTGTGTTGCCGAAGTCGGAGCCTGTGGTCTGGTTCTCCCAGATGGTGAGCTGTCCGCGTGAGCGTACCATCCATCCGTTCTCGAAGTCCTTCTCTTCCTCGGGGTTCATGTCGTTGTAGGTCATGACGATGGTTTCCTCGCCTGTCTCGGGATCGACTACTACCTGCTCGTCGGCCGATGCGGGATCGTAGTACCAGTAGCCGTTGTCGCCGCTCTTGTTCTTGCCCCACGAGAAGTAGTAGGCCGTGGAGGTGCTGCCGCCGTTGTACTCGGCTGAGTTGGCATCCATGTGGGCGATGACGTCGATGCGTACGCGAGGATTCTGGATCTTCACCTCGGCCGAGACGGGATCGCTGTTGACGAAGCCCTCGGCAACGGCAAAGGCGCTGATGGTGCGGCCGGTGAGGCTGACGGTGATGGGCTCGGTGTAGCGAGTGGACTGCGAGGTGACGTTGGAGCCGGAGTAGTTGTAGTAGAGGGCTGCCTCGGCGTTGTCGTGGTTCAGGGTGACGATGGTCTTTCCGTCCTGCTGGTCGAGCTGGATGACAGGCGAAGCGATTTGCGGACGCATGTCGACGAGCTGCTCGGCCACTTCACTCATCAGGTATCCGTCGCCGCGTACGATGGCCTTGACGGTGGTCTCGCTGGTGAGGTTGAAGGGAGCGGTGTAGCGTGTGCTGTTCTCCGTAGGTGTGGATCCGTCGATGGTGTAGAAGATCTCTGCTCCAGGCACTCCGCTCTTGATGGTGACGTTGGTGTTCATGTTCTTGTACTCGAGCGAGAAGGAGGGAGCGATGGCCTGCGACACCTTGACCTTGGTGTTGGCCAGCATCACTACTGCATTGTTGATGATGCCGTCAGCGGCAGCGTCGAGCAGCAGCTCCTGTGTGTAGGGGATGTAGATGTAGCCGTTGTGGCTCATGTTGTGCTGGTGGATGGCCACTACCTCGGGATTGCCCATAGCCCAGGCCATGACATCGTCGTTGGCAAAGCGTCCTGCGAGCGTGGGGCTCATGAATGTGGCGCTGTTGGCGAGGGGCAGCACGAAGGTGCCTTCGTTGTCGGGATCCTCGATGAGCTCGAGGTCACGATAGAGTGGACTGTTGGCATTGGCCACGACGGCAAACTGTGTGCCAGCATCCTTGACTTCGCCCACTCCCCAGGCGCTGTAGACGTTGGGATTGAGGTTGAGCGTGGGCACGAAGGGCGATACGGTGTTGAGCGATGCGAGGGCCTCGGCATTGGTGACGGTTGAGCTGATGACGATGGCATCGTAGTTTTCAGCCAGGTCCATCGTGAGAGGTCCGTTGGCCTCGATGGCCTCTACCTTGTACTTGAAGCTGCTGGTGACCTGCCCGTAGGCATAGTCCTCGTCGAGCTTGCCTCCATAGAGGAATGCCACCTTCGACATCTGTGAGTCGTCGCCGACCTCCAGCGTGTAGAGGTGGCAGCCATGTGTGTTGTAGACCTGAATATCTACGGTGCCATCCTCGTTGGCCTGTGCGCCTTCGGGCAGTGTCCATCCCTCTTCCCAGGTGTAGGTATCCAGGGTGGTGGGCTTGAAGCTCTCGCCTATCTGGTTGGCATCGTTGGTGCAGTCACCGGCAAAGAGTGACACGCCACGAGCTTCGCTGGGCTTATGCGATTCGGCGGTGATGGTGATTTTCTGTCCTACCATCACATGAGGGATGATGAAGCAGTAGAGTCGTGCGCTGGCACTCTTGGCATTGCCTCCGCCCAGCCACAGGTACTTCGGTCCTCCATACTCGCCAAGCGAAGTGGAAGGATAGTTGACGGCGATGGCCAGCGAACGGCGGCCGACGTATGAAGGATTGAAAACCAGACCTTCTGTTTCGACGATGGGCGCGCCGTTGGCCATCAGCGTTCCGTCTACGCAGTTATCTGTGGAATACGACCAATAGCAGTTGCCCGGCTGGGGATTGTCGCCATTGGATTTCTCGGTATCCGACCAGGCTCCTTCGGTGACACCTTTTGTTGCCTCTTGAGCGAGGTTGGCTACGGTCTGTGCGCTCCAGTTGGTGAAGTCCCAGCGGCGGTAGCCCTGTGCACTGACGGACGCGATGGCCAGCAGTGCGAGAATTGTTAGCGTAAAGGTTCTTTTCATTTTGATTTTGGTATTTGTTAATAATGAAGTTAAGTATTAGCAATTATTTGAATTTCCTCAGCTCGTAGAGTGCAGGCAGGGCCCGTCCCGTCTCGTTGTCGAAGAGACTGGCATTGTACCAGCCGTTCTTCATGTCGCCCGTACAACCCTTGGCATTGGCCTCGGCATACCACCACGAGAGGCCGTTGACCCGTGGGTGCTTGCGGAGCGTGGTGATGAGGTCGGCGGTGAGTCGGCGCTGTCCCTCATGGGTATAGGGATAGGTGGCGGTGTAGTCGTAGGAAGTACCTCCCACAGCCCATTTCGAAGGATAGCCCGTCTCCACCACCTGAATCTGCTTGGTGGGGAAGTTGGCCTCGAGCTGGGTCAGTCCACGATCGAGATTGCCAAGGGGACCTTTGAAATAGGGATAGTAGGACACTCCGATGATGTCGTAGTCGATGCCGTACTGAGCGATGCGCTTGAAGAAAGCCACGTCGAGCGTGGGATTGTTGGCACACTGCTCGGTATGGATGATGATCTGAGCCCTGGGACACACCTCCCGACAAGCCTTCGAGGCCTGACGGAGATAGGTGGCGAGGGTGCTCCAGTTGGTGTCGAGGTAGGCCGTCCAGGCGCTGTTGGCACTCACGTGTCCGCTCTCCCAGAGCATGCCGAAGGAGATCTCGTTGCCCGTCTGGATGAAGTCGGGGGCAGCATCGTGGGCTACGAGATGGGCAAGGCACTCACGGGTGTAGTCGTAGATGCGCTGGGCGAGGTCGAAATCCTTCCAGGACTTAGGCACGGTCTGCTTGCCGGGGTCGGCCCATGTGTCGCTATAGTGGAAGTCGAGCATCAGCAGCAGTCCTGCCGCCTTGATGCGCTGAGCGAGCGAAGTGACATAGTCGAGGTCCTGGCACACGTTCTTGTCGCTGTCTTGCGAAGGGTCGACAAAGAGCCGCACACGCATCGTGTTCCATCCCTGCTCGCGGAGGAAGGTGAGCACATCGCCGATGGCCTTGCCGTCGCGGTCGAGATAGGTGGCTTGCTGCTGCTCGTACTTAGTGAGCACAGAGATGTCGCCACCCACAAAGCGCTGACCTCGGGGCACGCTGAGGGTGATGCTGTCGACGGAGGCCGTAGGTATCGAACCGTCGGTGAAGACGATCTGCTGGGCCGTACGTGTATCGGGGCCTTCACAGACGTAGAAGGTCTGTGCTGCAATGGTATTGCAGCATAGAAGGGCGAGGAGTGAGAGGAGCGAGCGTATCACCATCGGTCACGGGTTTGAATGTCGTCAGCCCATCGGTGATCCTTGGGGAAGGGCTGTCCACCCCAAGCCTTCACCTGAGTCCAGGGCTGGGCCTCGCAGGTCCAGAAATCGTGGTCGGCAGGCAGTCCGAGAGGCATCAGCGAAAGGCTGGTCATGTAGAGCGAGCCGTTGTTGGTGTACCAGTCGGCAGTCTCGGGCTGTGAGCCGCAGAAGCCGATGGTGAGGAATCCGCCGTCGTTGTAGTTCTGCTGCTGGTCGTACATGCGGTGCATGACCTGCGTGAGGGCTGCCCGTACCTGTCCGTTGCTGAGGTCGCTGGGCAGCTTCTGATACCAGGCGATCAGGGCCAGGGGCTGCATCGCTGCCATTCGGTAGGGAGTAGAGCGGCCGATGACGGGGAAGGTGCCCTCGGGCGAGATGAAGCGCTCGAGGATGATGCTGAACTTCTGGGCACGCTTCAAGGCACGGTCGTAGTATTTCTTATACTCCAGGCGGGTGTTGGCCTTGGCGTCGATCATGTTCTGCAGCGTCTCGAGATACATTGCATGAAACACGTAGCTCGAATAATAGTCGAAGGCGAAGGCAGGACCGTCGGCATACCATCCGTCGCCCACATACCACTCCTCGACCTTACGGATGGTCATCATCACACGGAAGTCGTCGTACTCCTTCAGTCCGGCAGCCTTGGCGATGAAACTCTCGATGACCGAGGAGAAGAGGAACCAGTTGGTGTAGGGAGGCTCGATGGAGCGCAGCTTCTTGAACTCGCTGATATAGCGCTGCTTGGTCACTTCATCGAGGGGCACCCACAGGGCATCGTAGGCCCTGATGAACGACTCGGCGATGTAGGCTGCATCGACCAGGTTCTGACCGCTCACACCCCAGCAGAGGTAGTCGGGCGACTCAGGGTCGACGCTGTTCTTGTAGGATGCCAGAGCCCACTCGCGAAGCTGGCGGCGCTGCAGGCCCTCAGGAGTGTCATCGTCGGGCAGTGACAGCCAGGGAGCGATGCCGGCCATGAGCCGGCCGAAGGTCTCCATATAGACCACCTTGCGGTTGCGATTGTCGAACGAGGGACTGAACTCGGTCTTCATATTCTGCTGCAGCTCGCCCTTGGCCATATTCTCGAGCACGGGCTGTGCCATCTTGTAGGCCTCCTGGCACCAGTACTCGCGGTCGGAGAGCTGCTTCACTTGTTTCTTCTTCGCTGCATCGGCAGGCACGGCCCACAGGCAGCAGCCGACGGTCAGTAGCAGTAGTACGATGATTTTCTTCATGGTTATCGCTTGAGTATAAGTTTTTCATTGACAATGTAAAGACCCTTCAGCGAGTCGGCACTACGCAGATCACGGGTGTTCACCCTGCGTCCCTGCAGGTCGTAGACGGCATTGGGAAGGGTGAAGGGGCTGTCGGCCACCTCGTCGATGGCATCGATGTTCGGATCGGGCTGGGCCTTGATCATGGTCTCGAACTGCCAGTAGTAATTGCATGAGGTGATGCGTACAGTGATGGGCACCTCGGTTTCCTCGGCCAGGCCGGTATTGTTGAAGTGACCGTGCTCGTCGATGATGTCAGGACGGCTGCTGGTCCAGGTCACCGTCACATTCTCATCGCCCTGCCACAGCCCATCGAAGTCGACGTCGGCCTTCACTCGCTGACCGTAGTAGAACGGCATCTTCTGGTTGTTCAGCTGCCAGGCCAGAGCATACTTCGGATGCATCTTGTAGCCCCAGACGGTGACACCCGATGTCGACAGCCCTGTGAATGCGATGGTCTTGATGCTCTGCTGGTCCATCTGCTGCTCGATGATGACGGCGTTGTAGGTCGTGGCTCCCAGACGGATGCTGAGGTAGCTCGTGCCCTCGGTCGTCGACCATACTCCTGCGTATTTTCCTGTGACCGTGCCGTCTTCGTTGAGCACAATCTTCACTGGCTCTACCACTTCGCGGTTCTTGTAGTCGATGTCGTATTTATGCACCAGCACCTGATAGGTGCCAGCGATCTCCTCCTTGGTGAAAAGCTCGCGGGAGGCGATAGAGGCATCGGTCAGTGTGTCGCCGTTGTATTCGAAGGGAGAGGCCACGAGCCAGCCGTTCTTGGTCAGGAACATCTGATGGACGCGCACCTGATGACCTTCGCCGCCATTATTGAAGCGGGTGTGATAGACCAGATACGTGCGACCGTCGTGGGCGGCGATGATGGAGTTGTGGCCCTGCGAGAGCTCGCCCTCGCCGCTCTTGCTGCCCGACATGAATCCCCAGTGGTCGTAGGCTCCCATCACCTTCACACCACGATTGTCGGCATTCTTGCCGTAGTTCATCTTATAGCTGTTGAAAATGGCACTGTGCGAGGCAGCATCGACATAGGGTCCATTAGGACTCTTAGAACGGAAGAGGCGCATCACATAGCCTCCCACGGAGTCAAGTCCGCCATAGGTCACGAAAAGATAATAGTAGCCGTTGACATACTCGATATAGGATCCCTCGCCTGAGACATAGTGTCCACCCGCAATTTTCTTGCCGAAGTAAGGGTCGGTGGTGATGTCGTCGCCACTACCCACGAGCTTGTACTCCACGTCGTAGTCGCGCAGGCCATTCTCCTCGTTCAGCTCGAGCATCCAGATTCCTCCCGACCACGATCCGTAGGCCATCCACAGCTTTCCTTCCTCATCGTAGAACACGCAGGGGTCGATGTTGTTGGGATAGCGGTTGCCCCATGAACCACCGGTGTTGTAGCGTGAGGGCAGCGACGCCTGCGTGCCCAGCACCAATTCCAGGTCGGTGATCTTCCAAGGATGCTGACTGTCGTAGAAGCCGCTGATGACCACAGGCCCCTGATAGAGGTAGGGGCCCTCGATGTTGTCGCTGGTGAGCAGGATGATGCTCGAGTGCCAGGCATCGCCGTTCACACTCAGGTACTGGCACCACTTCTGCATCGTCGGGTTCCAGATCACGTCGGGTGCCCACATGTTGCCGTTGATGTTGTAGCCGGCATCGCTGCGGGCTGCCCAGTCCATTGCATTGAACTGGGGAAAGTCGACCTCCACACCACCTTTCATCACTTTCTTCACGGCAGGCGTGACGAAGGCCACATTGTTGCCGGCATTGTTGTTGTTGCCCGCTTTCCAGGGAGAGCTGAAGCTGGTCCAGTTCTGCAAATCGGAGGTACGGGCACAGCCACGATGGGTGCCAAAGATATAATAACGATTCGTGGAAGAATCATAGACGATGGACGGATCGTGGACGCTGACACGCTTCTTGGTAGTGGCCTTATAAAGCTTTTTAGCTTCAGCGGTTGTGAGCTCGGTCTGCTGGGCCAGCACAGGGCCTACGGTTAGCAGCAGAATCAGGGTAGATAGTAGTTTTTTCATTTTTGGATCGTTTTGAGGCTACAAAGTTACTGCAATTGTGCGAAAAAGCCAAATATTTTGGCATTTTTATGATTAAAAAGCCCCTTAACGGCCATTTTTGAACAGCCAGCGTAGCTGAATATCGACATCTGTCTGGTGGGAATGGGGTATGAGCTGCAGTCCGCTGCCTATAGTTTCCCGGTCGTTATAGCTGGTATGACCCACCTTCGCCGTCAGTCGCAGCTGGCTGCCAATGTCGGCCGATGCCTGCAAAGCCAGATGGAAACCCTTTCCATAATAGGTGGGAAAATAGAAATCGTGCTGCATCTGTCGTTCATAGGCATAGATGCGGCTCTGGAAGGAAGTAGTGTTGAAATAGGAAAGGAAGCCATAGAGATGCCACCTGCCCTGTGTGAGCGATGCCTGCTGGCTGAGCATCCATCCATGATCCGAGGCTTTATATTTGCTCTGCGTGAGGTCGAGCTGTGTCTTCATGGCCCACACCTTGTCGTCATAGGAGAGTGCGATGCGCTCACGATGATTGTTATCGGATATCAGGGCGGTCTTGTCGTCGTTGTCCTTCTGGCGAAGATGTGATCGGTGGCGCACTAGCATGCTCCAACGGCTGTTGAAGTCATAGGAGGCCTGCAGCAGAAAGTCCCAGGCATGCGACTCCTGCGACACCTGATAGCGAGCCCAGGGGAAGTAGGCATAGTCATCATAGCCCTGCAGCTGCAGATGTGCCGTCGCCTTCCACGTGGCTCCCAGATAGATGCCGCTCTCGTTCTGCACGGCTGTGCTCTCACCAAAGCTGTGTCCGTGAAGGGTGGTGTAGCGGTAGCTGTAGAAACGCTGGATGGCTGTCATGCCTATGCGTGATGAAGGTTGGAGGCTCAGTGTGTTGATCGTGGCCAGACGGGCATGGCCGTCAATCGCAGTCTCGCCGCTGAAGGCAAAACGATGGTGGGTGTAGCCATAGTCCACGCTCATGTTCAGGAAATGGCGGCCATGAGGATAGTAGCGACGGAAGAGGGTCTGTCGCTGGGGTTGCAACGTACGGTCGAGCTTGGTAGTCACGCCAGTGGCTCCCCATCGTAGGGCCCCATGATGATAGGCCAGACGTGTGCCTGCTGATGTGAGGTGGGTGTTGCCTTTCTTCTCCATCTCAGTGGGAGTGCGATGATAGCCGCTCGTGATGAGCGTCTGGGCGGCTCCGTCGCTGGTCAGAGTGGCATCAATAGGACGATGCGACACGAAGGCCGACCACTGAAAGTGCTGCCCAAGGTTGAAAGTGGCTGCTACACCACGGAAATAATCGCTCTCAGAGCGGGAACTGTGAGGACGGAGGGTGCTGACACTACGTCCCAGCGACTGCAGCGTGGCCAGCTTACCCAAGCGAAAACTCTGTCCCAGCACAAGACCTATGCCCGCTGCTACCTTGTATTTGCCTACGATGAAGTTGTCGAGACGGCCCATCTTCTTCACCTGCAGATAGTAGGAATAGGTGTCATATCCCCAGCGGTTCTTGTCAGCAAAGAATGGCTCGCCAGCATCCTGGGCACCCATAAGTCCCAGTCTCAGATAGCGTCCGCTGCTCCATTCATAGCGCAGGGAATGGCGATAGGCATAGCCCAGGTATCCGTTCTTGTCGCCCGCCCGCTGATAGGTGGGTATGCGAATGGTGGCCCACAGTGAGCTCTTTCCCCAATGCAGCAGGCTGTCGAGTGGTGGTCTGACGGGCTCGTCATGATCTGCCTCCCCAGTCACATAGACAAAGAACGGCAGCAATGCCAGCTGTTGGCGGTCGAGCGAACGTATCATACGCAGTTCTCCCAGCGAGCGCATGGGACCATAGCGGTCGAGATACTCCGCTATGTCCATCACCTGCATTGACGAGAGGAAGGGCAGCTGCTCGAGTTCTTCGCGTGTGACACTGTTGAGGTCGAGGGGATGGGCGGCAAGCTGCTCCATGAGTTCATAGTTGTCATAGAGCAGTTCGCCACTCTCCTCATCGTCGTCGATGGTCATCATCTCGTCGTACACCTGCTGCCAGGACTGTGCTTTCATTTCTACGACAATGGGCAGGAAGAGCAGGGAGACGATCAGAAGGATGTAACGCATCTTGACGGACACTATAGATGAAGGGGAAAAAGAGGCTGCGCAACAATGACACAGCCTCTAGTGATATAGTAATAAGAATTAGCTTACTTCTTTTCCTGAGGCAGGATGAAGCCGAGATAGCAGATGCCGGCAGCAATAAGCAGATAGAGCCATCCTCCAAAGGCAGGGCTCACCATGTCTGTGGCAAAGAGACCAATGATAACGATGACAGCTGCAGCTGCAAGCACGATGCCGGCAACCTTCCTGTCGAGGACGAAAATAGGTTTCAGGCTCTTCAGTGCTTCTTTGTCCTTATAGCTGTACAGGAGAAGGTAGATGGGGCAAAGCAAAGCCAGGATAGTGCCGATGGTGAGGAAGAAACCTGCACCACTCATCATGTTCACCATGTTGAAACTCTCGGAGAAGCCCATAAACGACACCTTTCCTGCAGGGATGAAAAAGAAGATGACCAGCAGCACAGCGCTTCCGATAACGGTGTAGAGACTAATCTGCTCCTTGGTTAGATTGAAGTTGTTCATAATGGTAATGTTTTAAGGGTTAATAATAAAAATGATGGATAATAATTTTAAGTCAAGTCTTTTCGATGGTAACAATGCATGGGCAGATGAGTGCTATGATCAGATAGACATACATACCAATGGCAGGAGCTGCCTGGGGTGCTATCCATAGCAAAATATTAAACAACAATGCCACGATGGCAGGCAGAAGGGCAACTGCAAGAGGCGGGCGACGATGAAAAATGGTGAACACAGCCAGTACTGTCGGTGCGAGAATAAGCAGCGCGAGAAGCACATAGCCCACAATCTGGTTAAATCCGCCATGTACGAGTCTGTCAATCTTATGCGGCAGGTCGTTTATGCCAAAACGATAGCTCCGAATGGTGACCAACGGCAGCAACAATGCTCCTAGCATGGCAACGCTGCAAACGAAGGTGAATATGGTGGTCGTCAGTGAAGTTCTCTTTTCCATACCTTATATCTCTACGTCTGACAATATCTGTTGTGTAGCTCCTGCGAGACTTGCCACATAGTCGCCTGCCTGCTGTCCTGCTTCATGGAGGAAGGTTTCATCGGTGGAGAAAACGTCGATAAGCCGTGCGAAGGAATCATAGTCGCATATCTCAAAACCTCCGCCACAAGCCTTGAGGCCCTGGGCTTCCTGGAACTTCTGATTCTCTGGACCGAAAACGACGGGCTTGCCCCAGACAGCAGCCTCGAGGGTGTTGTGGATGCTGACACCAAAGCCGCCTCCAATGTAACATACAGTGGCATAGCGGTAGATGCTGCTGAGCAGTCCAAAACAATCGATGATGATGTATTGAGGGTTGAGGTTTGAGAGTTGAGAGTTATGGGCGTCCTGTTCAGCCTGCGAGTATCGGATGCCCTTCAGTCCCTCCAGCTGTTTCTCTATCTGCCTCAAATGCTCCTCGTCAATGACATGCGGGGCAATGATCAGCTTCCACTCGGGATGCTCCTTGAAATAACGGATGAAGATTTCCTCATCGGGCGGCCAACTACTGCCAGCGACGAACACCTTGGGATGCTCCTGGACAAACTGTTCGACGATAGCCAAGTCCTTGGCTTGTTCCTTGATTTGCAGCACTCGGTCGAAGCGGGTATCGCCAACGACGGTGACACAATCGATGCCAATGCCTGCGAGTAACTCACGACTGCGCTCGTTCTGCACGTAGAAACGGGTGAAGCACTTCAGCACACGCCCATACTGACGGCCATACCAACGGAAGAACACCTGCCCGTCGCGGAAAATGCTCGACACGCTATAGGTGGGCACACCACGATGTTTCAGGATATGGAGGTAGTTGTACCAAAACTCGTACTTGATAAAGAACGCCATCTCAGGACGGATGAGACGAAGGAAGCGCCGGGCATTGCGGATAGTGTCGAGGGGAAGATAGCAGATGATATCCGCACCCTGATAGTTCTTACGCACCTCGTAGCCTGAAGGCGAGAAGAAAGTGAGCAGGATCTTCAGCTCAGGATGGTCGCGACGTATCTGCTCCATCAATGGGCGGCCCTGCTCGAACTCACCCAGCGAAGCAGCATGGAACCACACATAGCGGGCAGTGGGATCGACCTTTTCACGCAACACGCGGAAGGCATCGCGCTCGCCGCGCCACATCTTCCTCACCTTCTCATTGAAGCGGCTGTAGATGGCCACTCCCAGGAGGTATGCGTATATGATGACGTTGTACATTAGCCCAGTTCTTCTATGGCTCTTCGTGTGCGCCGCAACGTTTCGTCTTTACCCAGGAAAGCCGAGATGTCGAACATGCCGGGACCCTTGCCCTCGCCTACGAGTGCCAGGCGCCATGCGTTCATCACGTTGCCCAGTTTGTATCCCTTCTCTTCTATCCATGCATGAACCACTTTCTCCTGATTCTCCAACGAGAAATCGTCGAGCTGCTCAAGGAGGGTGCAGAGCTCGGTCAGCGTCTGGGCAGAGCCCGACTCTCCTCCTTCGGGGGAGTTGGAGGGGGCCTTCCAGCGCTTCTTCGCTGTCTTCTCATCGTAAGCAGTGGGAGCCTCGAAGAAGAAAGAGCACAACGGCCACAGCTCCTTGACGAACGAGACACGATCCTTCATCATGGCGACGACCTGCTCGATGCGCTCGAAGCTGTCGGTGACACCATGAGAACGGCAAATAGGCTCGAACAGACGGGCTATCTCCTCAGGACTCTTGCGGAGGATATACTCATGGTTGAACCATATTCCCTTCTCGTAGGCGAACTTCGCACCAGCCTTCGAGCACTTCGTGATATCGAACAGAGGCACCAGCTCGTCGAGTGAGAACAGCTCCTGCTCACCACCCGGATTCCATCCCAACAGTGCCAGGAAGTTGACCACTGCCTCAGGGAAGTAACCCTGCTCACGATAGCCCGATGCCACGACGTTGCCCTCTTCATCCTTCCAGTCGAGTGGGAAGACGGGGAATCCCAGACGGTCGCCGTCGCGCTTCGACAGCTTTCCCTTTCCATCAGGCTTCAGCAATAGCGGCAGATGGGCAAAACGAGGCATGGTGTCTTCCCATCCGAAAGCCTGATAAAGCAGCACATGCAGGGGAGCTGACGGCAGCCACTCCTCACCACGGATGACATGGGTGATCTCCATCAGGTGATCGTCGACGATATTGGCCAGGTGGTAGGTTGGCAGCTGGTCGGCACTCTTGAAAAGCACCTTGTCGTCAAGAATATCGCTCTTCACATGCACCTCGCCACGTATCATATCGTCGACAACGACATCCTGTCCGGAGTCGACTCGGAAGCGCACCACATACTGGTGGCCCTGTCTCAGCAAGCGTTCTATTTCGCTGGCCGACAAGGTCAGTGAGTTGCGCATGTGCATACGGGTACGGCTGTCGTATTGGAAATTCTCAATCTTGCTTCGCACCAGCTCCAGCTCCTCAGGAGTGTCAAAAGCAATGTATGCACGTCCTGCTTCCAGCAGCTCCTGAACATATTTCTTATAGATGTCACGCCGCTCACTCTGACGGTAGGGGCCATAGTTGCCGCCAAAGGATACGCCCTCGTCGAACTGGATGCCCAGCCAGTGGAAAGCCTCAATGATATAAGCCTCTGCTCCAGGCACGAAACGAGTAGAATCGGTGTCCTCGATACGGAACACCAAATCACCGCCATGCTGGCGTGCAAACAGATAATTGTACAAGGCGGTGCGCACACCGCCGATATGAAGCGGACCCGTAGGACTGGGTGCAAAGCGGACCCTTACTCTTCTTTCTGCCATATTTCTCTTTCTGGTTGTATTTTTGATTAAGTTGGTGCAAAGATACAAAAAAAAGTGACAGGTTGTGCATTTTCTTCCGTTTTTTTATGGCAAAGCCGACAAAAATGCTTATTTTTGCAGTCTGAAAGCAATATAAGCATGATAAATTTCAATCTTAAGACCCAACTTTCATGGCGCGACCTTGCCGTTCGTGCTGCTTTTGTCATCGTGACAGTAGCTGCCATTGTGTGGTTCATGCCTCGTGATACTCACTTCTCATTCAAGGTAGAGAAAGGTACTCCTTGGCGCTATTCCGACATGACGGCCATGTTCGACTTTCCCGTGTATAAGAGCGATGCCATGCTGGCCAGCGAACGAGAGGCAGCGCTAAAGGACTTCAAGCCCTACTACACCTTCCACGATGATGTGGCACGACGTCAGCGGGCAGCCTTCCGTCAGCGTTGCAGCAGTCTGAAAAGCATGCCAGGCAACAGTTTCAAGATCATCATCAGCAATCGTCTGAATGACCTCTACGAACGTGGTATCGTAGACACGAAGGAGCCTCTGGGCAATGACACCACTCATACCTTCTGGCGCGTGGACGGCGAGAATGCCACGAGTGTCAGCGTCACACAAGTGCTTACTGCTCGTCAGGCCTATGAACTGCTGATACAGGATTCCACAGTTCGTAACTATGGTGAGGCATTGCAGGAGCTGGACCTCAACCAGTTCCTGGTGCCCAACCTGATCTACGATAGTGTGCACAGCCAGTCGGCTCGTGAAGATATCATCCGCAGCGTGGCACCAAGCAGCAAGGTGGTGCAGCGTGGGCAGAAGATCATCAGCCGAGGAGATATCGTAGATGACGATGCCTATCAGGTGCTGATGTCGTATGAACAGGAGAACGAGCAGCGCCACAACTCACGCGAGAATGGACTCACATTGTTGGGCAGGGTTCTCTATGTCCTGGTATTCGTCCTTGCCTTCACCATTTATCTGGGCATGTATCGCAAGGACTACTTCAGCCGCTTGCGCTCTGCTTGCATGCTCTATGCGCTGATTATCATTTTCGTAGGACTAGTAGCGCTCCTCGTGGGACATAGTCTGCTGCACGTCTATATCTTGCCGTTTGCCATCGTGCCCATCTTCGTCAGGGTGTTCATGGACTCGCGTACGGCCTTCATGACACACATGACGGTGGTGCTCATCAGTGCGTCGATGCTGCAGTATCCACTCGACTTCATCGCAGTAGAGACAGTGGGTGGTATGGCAGCTATCTTCTCGCTGCGAGAGCTCAGCAGCCGTTCACAGCTTTTCTGGACGGCTATCATCTTCATGCTTGCAACTATGACCACACGTCTGTCGCTTTACCTAATCCGCATGGGCGACATCTCGACGCTCGACAAGAGCGACTACACCTATCTGTTCTTCTGCGGCATCGTGGTCTTCTGTGCCTACCCCCTGCTCTATGTCGTGGAGAAGGCATTCGGATTCGTCAGCGACATCACGCTTATCGAACTGTCGAATACTAACAAGGAGCTGTTACGACGGATGAGCGAGGTGGCACCAGGCACGTTCAACCACTCCATCCAGGTGGGTAATCTGGCTGCAGAGATTGCACGCAAGGTGGATGCCAATCCGCAGTTGGTGCGTACGGGAGCGCTATATCATGACATCGGCAAATTGCAGAATCCCATCTACTTCACTGAGAACCAGTCGGGAGGCATCTCACCTCACGACCGTTTGAGCTACATCGACAGTGCTGAGTTCATCATCGGACACGTCACTGAAGGTCTGCGACTGGCCGACAAATACCACTTGCCACGACAGATACGTGACTTCATCGCCACTCATCACGGTCTGGGTAAAACGAAGTATTTCTATATCAAATACAAGAACGAGCATCCTGACGAACCTGTCGATGATCTGCTCTTCACCTACCCTGGTCCCAACCCGTTCACCAAAGAACAGGCCATCCTGATGATGGCAGATGCCGTGGAGGCAGCCTCGCGCTCATTGCCCGACTATACTGAGCAGACCATCCGACAGCTGGTGGACCGCATCGTTGATTCACAGGTCAACGACGGTTATTTCCGCGAGTGTCCCATCACCTTCCGTGAGATACAATATGCGAAGACCGTACTCATCGAGAAGCTCAAGACCATCTACCACACTCGCATCAGCTATCCTGAGGCAGCGAAATAACAAAAGGGTTACGAACCATGAATGTACAGATAGAACCATCCTGGAAACAGCAGTTGGCTGCTGAGTTTGAGAAACCTTATTTTGAGCAGCTCACAGCAAAGGTGAGGCAGGAATACCAAACGTGTACCTGCTATCCTCCCGGTCCGCTTATCTTCAATGCTTTCAACCTCTGCCCTTTCGATCAGGTGAAAGTGGTGATTATCGGGCAAGACCCTTACCACGAACCAGGACAAGCTCATGGACTGAGTTTCTCAGTGAAGGATGGGGTGATGTATCCGCCCTCGCTGCAGAATATCTTCAAGGAGATAGAGGCCGACCTCGGCATACCGATGCCCCAGAGTGGCGATCTAACCCGCTGGGCACAACAAGGAGTATTGTTGCTCAATGCCACGCTCACTGTTCGTGCCCACGAGGCTAACAGTCATGCCCTGTTGGGATGGCGCACATTTACTGATGCTGCCATCATGGCTCTTGCACGCCAGCGCGAACATATAGTATATATGCTTTGGGGCGGCTATGCCCGTGGCAAGGCCTATATGATCGACCGTCAGCGTAATCTTGTGCTGGAGTCCGTTCATCCCTCGCCGCTCTCTGCCAACCGAGGTGGATGGTTCGGCCAGCACCAGTTCTCACGCTGCAACGAATACCTCCGCCAAAATGGCATCACGCCTATCAGCTGGTAGTTCGATTATTTGACAAGCTTTTAGGAAAAGTCTTTATAAAAGGGCTCGCCAGAAGGGCTCTCTTGCGAGTTTGTGGCCCTTTGGCCGTAAATGATCGAGTTTTGACGGTTCTTGCAAGTAGTTGTGAATGAGTGTATTACATGTTTGCGCGCACTCGGAAATCCTCAAAAAAGTCCTAAAATGGGCATTTTGAGGGTCGAAAATGGTGATTTTGGGAAGCATTTTTCGCAAGAAAAGTGAAAGCCAGACTCGAAAACGAGGTCGAAAGTATGGCACTTTGAGCTCGCTAGTATGGCACTTTGGGGTTGTTAGTATGGCACTTTGGGGTTGCTAGTATGGCACTTTGCGATGGCTAGTATGGCACTTTGGTATTATTCCCACCGTGGGAATGACACGCTCCCAGCATGGGAACGATAGCAAAGTGCCATACTAGCGACCCCAAACTCGCTTTTTGCGCTTTGCCAACCCTATTATCGCCTCAGTCAGGGGCTCAGGATGGCTATTCGCTGGATGTTTTACCTAGAATGCTTCGACGGAGAGGTCTCTTTTTTGACCAATTTTCTTTACGTAGGATGGTTATTTTGTTCAACGGTTCGCAGTTCACTTCCTGAGTTTTTTCACCTCCTCCGCCACATCACAGAGCTCCTGATACCATTGCTCGCCAAAGCGACGGATAAGAGGCTCACGCAAAAACTGATAGAGAGGAAGATGAAGCTGTCGGCCCTTCTTCCTGCCACTCTCACAGATTTCCCAGCGATGGTAGTTCAGCCCTACGCTACCATCGCTGAATTGTTTTTCTCGAACAGGATAGAGCGCACAGCTCATGGGCTTGCAGAACTTGCAACGTCCACTTCGGAATGCCCGTTCCAGTGAGCAAAGGCAATTGGGAGGAGCATCGGCAGTAGCGGATGGCGCATAGCAGGTGAACACGCAGTCTTTGCCACGAACGATACTCGTGACGAGGTCGCCGTCACGATCAGTGTAAGCCACGCCTTGAAGATCAATCACTGCCTGTGCCGATGCACTCAAGTCGCCCCAAACCACGTCAAGGGCATCTTCTATCGACGCCACCTCCTCAAGGGTAACGGGAGCTCCTGCGTCGCCCTCTACGCAGCAAGCACCATGACATGCTTCAAGGTCGCAGCAGAACTCTTCGGTGAGGATATCCGACGACAGCAGAACACCACCTATCTGCAGGATGGGAGGAACCATAGAAGGACAATAAAATAATGAGTCTAGCTACAGCGAGAACGCCACGTCCATCATTCGGGTGAACGTATTCTGACGCTCCTCAGCAGTGGTTGCCTCACCCGTCAGCAGATGGTCGGAAATGGTGAGGATCACCAGTGCACGGTTGCCTGAGCGAGCTGCATTCATATAGAGTGCGGCAGCCTCCATCTCAATGGCCAGCACACCCATGTTCATCCAGCGGTCGTTGTGGGCATTCTCCGTATAGAACGTGTCCGACGACAGCACATTGCCTACCTTATAGGAATAACCCATGCGGTCGCAGGCATCTGCAGCACGACGGGCCAATTCAAAGTCGGCGATGGGAGCGAACACACCAGGCAATTCATACTGGCTGCCATAGTTCGAGTTGGTGCAGGCACCTATGGCGATGCAGAGATCGCCCACGTGCAGGTCGCGATGCAGTGACCCTGCCGAACCTACACGGATGATAGTCTTCACGCCGTAGAAGTTGTAGAGCTCATAAGTGTAAATACCGATGGAGGGTATGCCCATGCCGTGGCCCATCACGCTCACACGCTTGCCATCATGGATGCCGGTGAACCCCAGCATGCCACGCACACTATTGAACTGCACAGGATTCTCCAAGAATTTCTCTGCCATGAACTTGGCGCGCAGCGGGTCGCCAGCCATGATTACGGTCTCAGCTATCTCGCCTAGCTGGGCACCAATGTGGGGGGTAGGTACGTTTGCCATAGTCTAAAAGAGTCTTTAGTAGTAAAACTTTGTGCAAAGATAGTGAAAAGGAAATAAAAAACCAAATTTTCTTCCGCTTTTTCTCAAAAAAGATGAAACTTTGCACACATATTATATATAATGCAGGCAAAGGAGGCCATTGTTGGGCCATGACCTCTCCCACCAATGGCGACCAAACCTATTAAGGCGGAAGTTTTACAGATCTTTGTTATAGCGGTATTCGCTGGGCGACACACCAAGGTGCTTACGCACATAGGAGCCGAAATGGCTCATGTTGGAGAAACCCATACGAGCAGAGATTTCCTTGATGCTAAGATGGGAGCTGCGGAGGAAGAACCTGATTTCCTCAACGGTATATTGTGCCACCCATTCAGAAGCAGTCTTACCACTATACTTCAGACAGAGCATGGTGAGGTATTTCGGAGTAATGGCAAGGTGGCTGGCATAGACAGTGATAGGCTGCCGTTTAACCTGGCTGTTGGAGATAAGACTGAGGAAACGATTGAAAAGCACTTTCCCCTGCGATGGCTTCTGCTCATGGTGAATGCCATTGGCGCACTCAAGCATGCAACTCAACTCAAGGAGCAGGGCTCGGAACAAAACCAGGAGGATGTCATAGGGAGCAGGCGGATTGGTTCGATGCAGCTTGGAATTGATGAGGGCGAAGTAGGACTTGAATTCCTCCCGGCCCATAGGTGTCATAGTGAAGATATTGAGCTGATTGATGTAGACGGCATGCTGCCATACGTCAATACGGTCGCGCAACAAACCACGTACGAGATGATCAGCAATGCAGATGACACTACATTCAAAGTCAGGCGAGTGCTCTCCTCCGCTGACCTGTATGTTAGGTGGACAGATGAGTGCCTTGCCCTCAGTAATCTCAATGTGTTGGTTATTGGCTGTAAGCCTCTGTCGCCCCTTGCTGCAGACAGCGATGAGCGTAGTCATGGGCTTCAATGGATAAAGAGGCGCGATGTCGCTAACATTCTCTAGGAGAAGGACATCGACATCGTTGTAGTCGACAATGAAGCTGCCCAGTTCAACGTGCCGTTTTTTGTCTTGAGGTGATAAGTAGGCCATACTCGTTACAGATTTGGCCACAAATTTCACTATTTTTTTTCACATTTCGCTACTCAAATAGCGACAAATGTTGTCCTGTTTGGCTAGTATTTCTCTTTTTGGTCAAAGTTCTTGCGTTTTTGAACATTTAATCGTACTCCATGACGGTGCGCTGACCCCTGAGAACAGCAAGTGCGTTGAGTGCCAATGCCTCCATCTCGTCTTCACCAGGGAAGCAGTAGGTGGGTGCAAGGAAGTCGATGCGCTGTCGCAATCGGCTGATGACGTACTCTGAACGTGCAAGACCTCCAGTGAGGAGTATGGCGTCGACTTTACCACAGAATACAGCCCCAAGACCCACAATGTTCTTCGCCACATGGTAAATCATGGCATTGAGGATGAGCTCGGCATGTTTATCTCCATATTCGCGGATGCGAAGCTCAATCTCTTTGACGTTGGCAGTGCCAAGGTGAGCGTTGAGTCCAGCCTTTCCTGCAATGCGCTTCAGGAGTTGCTTCTCACTGTACTTACCACTGAAACAGAGACGGATGAGATCAGCTGCAGGAAGACTGCCGGCACGCTCAGGCGAGAAGGGACCTTCGCCATCAAGGGCATTGTTGGCATCGACAGCTCGCCCATGGTCATGAGCGGCCACGGAGATGCCTCCTCCTAGATGGCAGATGATGAGATTGAGGTCTTCGTAGCTTTTACCTATCTCCTGAGCGAAACGTCGCGCAATAGCTCGCTGGTTGAGTGCGTGCCAGATGCAGATACGGTTCATAAGTGGCGACCCTGAGATGCGTGCATAGTCATTGAGTTCATCAACGACGCCTGGATCGGCTATGAAAGCCCTGCAGCGTGGTATGCAACAGGCTATATCATGGGCGATGAGGCACCCGAGGTTGCATGCATGGTTGTGCATGGCGATGCCGCTATAAGTGTCATCGAGCATCTTCTGATTGATTTCATAGACACCGCCGGCGATGGGTTTTACCAGTCCTCCACGTCCGATAACAGCATCGAACTCCAGCGGGAGGTTGACACGCTGAAGTTCGTCGAGCACGAGCTGTTTGCGATAGTCGAGCTGTTCGATGACGTCGTCGAAATGTGCCAGATCTTCGTTAGAGTGTGAAATACTTCGCATGACCAACGGCATCTCGTCTTCATAGACGGCCATCTTGGTAGAGGTAGAGCCAGGGTTGACAACAAGGATGAGCATAGGCGTTGGGATGAGGTTATATGCAAGCTAGCGCAAGAGAGTAGAACTTCGACTGGATGTCATCGGCACGTGAGGTGAGTACCACGGGCACCTCGGGCCCTGCGAGAATAGCTGCAGTGGTGGCACGACAGAAGAGGGTGATGGTCTTATAGAACACGTTTCCGGCTTGAATGTCGGGGAAGATAAGCGCATCAGCATGTCCACGCAGGGGCGAGGAGAGTCCTTTCTTCTTCAGGGCCTTTGCAGAAAGAGATGTCTTCAGGTCGAGAGGTCCGTCGACGATGCAAGGTCCAAAGTCACCAGCCTTCGTACGCTCAATGAGTTGTTGATATTCGACAGTGAAGGGGAAGTGCTTGGCGTTCACTTTCTCAGAGCAATTGATAAGAGCCACAGCCGGCTCACGTATACCCATCGAACGGCACAAGTTGAGAAGGTAGGCAAGCTGTGCTTCGCGCTGCTGCTGTGTGGGATAAGGTATGACGGCGACATCGGTCATGAAGAGCAGTTTGTCATACTGAGGCATCTGTGCACAGGTGAGATGAGTGAGCACACGCCCCTGCGGCAAAATGCCTGTCTCTTTATTAAGCACGGCACGCAGCAGGTTGTCAGTATTCAGCAGGCCTTTCATAAGCACGTCGGCCTGTCCCTGGCGTACGAGGGCCACTGCACGTGCTGCAGCGTCATCATCGTCAGAGGCATCGACACGGGGAATACCAGGGAGGGCATTGCCCATCTTTTCCGTCTCTCCGACGAGCACGGGTTCTACAAATCCTGCTTCCATGGCCTGAGCCACTGCCCCCTGTGTGGTCTCGTCGTATGGGCACACTACTGCCACCCTGCTAGGCTTGTCGCGTCTGGCGAGGTGATCGATGAGTTCTTCGAAATTCTGTATCGCTTTCATAGTCTGAATATAAAAGGGTTAGAGAGTTTTCTTATAACAGCGACGGCGCTTGTGCTGCTCGTGCTCCAGATAGGCCCACTGGCTCTGCACCTTGCCGTTGGTCTCCATCTCTACATGCGTCTCACCCCATAGGAAACCGTATTTCTGGTAGATGGGAATAAGATCATAGAAAAGAAGGGCATTAGCACCTTTCTGTCGATATTCGGGCAATACACCTATTAGCAGGCAGTCGACTATGTCCGTCTTATGGAACTTCAATGCACGAATGATGTGCCACCATCCGAAAGGCCACAAGCGGCCATTGCGACATTTCTGCAGGGCTTTCGTGAGTGAGGGGAGGGTGATGCCCACACCCACCACGGGATGGGAGTCTATCGAATGGTCCTCGATAAGTGTAACCATGTTGAGGTCGAGCACCTTGAAATACATGCGTATATACTGGTCGATCTGCCGCTGTGACATGGTACTGTAACCATAGAGCCGTCCGAAGGTCTTGTTGATAACGTCGAAGACCTTTTGTCCGTACTGCGCTGGTCCGAAGATATCATGCTTAGTGAGCTTTTTAATCTGAAGGTTATAACGCTTCATTATCATCTCCGACACTTTAAGGAACTTCTCGGGCATGCCTTCCTTAGGCACGAAAAGCTTGTACTCAACATAGTCGTTGTCTTTCTCATAACCCTCCATCTGCTCCATCAACTGAGGATAATAAGCATAGTTGTACTCCGTGGCCATGCAACTAAGCTCCTCGAAGCCATGCGTAAGCATACCCTCAGGATCCATATCAGTGAAGCCGAGAGGACCAATGATCTCCTTCATCTGGTGACGACGTCCAAAATCCTCGACGGCACCCAGGAGAGCACGCATGACATCAATATCATCAATGAGGTCCAACCATCCAAAGCGGACAGCAGGGCGCTGCCACTGCTCGTTATAACGATGATTGATGATGGCTGCCACACGTCCAACCAATTTGCTGTCCTTATAAGCGAGGTAGTATTCCACGTCACAGAACTCGAAGGCTGCATTGGGATCTTTCGCCCAGGGAGAAAGCGTCTGAACCTCATCACTATATAAGTTAGGAGCATCATAAGGGCTGCCCTTATACAAATCATAATGCAATTGGATAAAGCGGTCAAGGTCGCGCTTGCTCTCCACTTTCTTTATCTCTATCGTTGCCATTTTTTGCGTATTTGATATGAATTAACGTACAAAGGTAAGGTTTTTTTCGCATATTTCAGCAAAAAATAATATTTTTTTGCAACTTTTCTTGTCGTTTCGGGAAAAAATGCTATCTTTGCAGTCAAAATACTAATTACAAACACTCTAGGACAATGAAAAACAAACATCTGATGACACTGGCAGCTACATTGCTGCTGAGCAGCTCTGCTATAGCACAGGGCCAAGAATGGAAATCATTCTCTTTCGTGGAGGCACAGGGAGGCTTACAACTAACCTCTACTAACGCCCCGATGGATAAGTTGTTCACCCCGACGGCAGCCCTCTCGCTGGGACATTACTTCACTCCGGTAGTAGGTGCACGCCTACATGTGAATGCCTGGCAGTCAAAGAGCGGCTTCGTGGGACTAGACCAGTATTACAAATGGAAGTACGTCACTCCCGATCTCGACTTGATGGTAAATCTCTCGAATCTCTTCTGCAGCAGTCAGAGTCATGCCCTGAATGTGATTCTGCTGGGTGGTGTGGGACTGAACTACGCATGGGACAATGACGAACTAGCCGACTTGGGCATCGCTCCGAAGCGTATTCCTCTGGCATGGGAGGACAACCATCTGAGCCACAACCTGCGTGCTGGTCTGCGCTTGGAGACCAACCAGAGCAAGCCACTGGGTCTGTCGCTGGAGCTGAATGCAAACTCGCTTGACGACCGTTTCAACTCTAAGGTGAACGACCAGGATGACTGGCAGTTTACAGCTATGCTCGGCCTGACCTACCGCTTCGGCTACAAGGGCAAGAAGCCTGCCGTTCACATCCCCGTCACCCGTGAGATTGAAGAGACCGTATGGGAAGAAGTGCCTGTGAAGGAGATGGTGAAGGAACGCCGTCCCATCCAGAAGACCGAGGCAGTGAAATTGCACAAGGAAGTGTTCTATGCCATCCGCATCAGCGATAACGTCGACCCGAGCGTCATTCAGAAAGAGGTGGCACAGTTCATGAAGGAGAACCCCACATCAAAGGTGATGATCGTGGGTTATGCCGACAAAGGTACCGGCAATGCCCGTCTCAACGAGATGTACGCCCGCAAGCGTGCTGAGACCTTCAAGAAGGACCTGATAGAGAAGCATGGTTGTAATGCCGATAACATCGTGATCGACTCTAAGGGCGATACCGTCCAGCCGTTCCCGGAGGACAACGACAAGAACCGTTGCGTGATTATCGATGCTGAGGGTAAGCGTCAGGTGACCGACTACGAGGAAGTAGAGGTCGAGAAGACCGTGATGAAGAAAGTGGAGAAGAAGGTGAAGCGCACCATCACCGAGTAGCCACAATCAATATCTTTTCACCCGAGGCGAGGGTGGTAGCAAACACGTAGTTGCTGCCACCTTCGCTCAGTTTAAGCCGTTGGCGCAGCGCAGCCACAGTCAAGGGGAAGTTCCTTACACTGATATTAGCCTGCCGCAACGGCATGATTTTCTGATGCAACTCGTGCTTGTTCATCGACGAGCAGTCAACAATGCGGAAAGAGCGCCCAGGGAATCCTTCAACCGGCAGCTGAGCAACAAAGAGATGACTGTTGTGAGCCAATGGCGATACGTGATAACGCTGTGCCAGCTGGCCGAAGAGTCCGGCCTTCATCAGTGCGGCATGAGGCTCATAGAGCCATGTTCCTATCAGTGATCCCTGCCAAGTCGTCACGAGAGGTTCATCGCCGTCCAAAGGAAACACATCTATACTGCCGTCATTAACGCAGACAATCTTCTGATGATCAGACGGAGTATTGGAGAGCACCAACAGCAGTTCCTTACATTCATTCTTTACCGCTACGATATGTACCTCCTTTACCCGATGCAGCCCGACATCTACGACTGCCTTGCGCCAGTCAAGCATGGGCGAGAGTTTCAACATGACATGGTCGGCTTTACTCAGGAGTTCATCCTTCATCGTCAGCACGTTAGGCGAGCAGTCAGTGATGCCATAGGTGCGAGCTCCGTGATTGTCACGACGGGCGGGATCAAGGAAAATCAGCGAGGCACTGTCCAAGTGATGGAGATAGTCGGAAGCATCTCCCGCCACAATCTCTGCCTTCAGGCCAAGGGTGGCAAAATTGGCTGCAGCTATATCCCGCAATAACGCTTGCTGCTCGACATAGACTGCAGTCTGAAAGACCTGTGCCATCCAGTAGAAATCGACGCCAAAGCCTCCTGTGAGGTCAACCAGTTTCTGCCGGTTTCCTCCTAAGGCTTCTACTACCGATGCTTTGTAGCGTGCCGTGAGCTCACTGGAGCACTGCTCCATTGAAAGATGTGGAGGATAAACAATATCGGTGACAGCAGCCCATGAAGGTAACTTGCTACGGGCTGTCTGTCGGCCTTGTATCTGCTGCAGTGCCATAGTAAGGTCGACGTCCGCGTCCTTGCAACCGCGCAAGGCCAACTGGCGCACGTCATCGTCAGCATGCTCACGCACAAAGCGTCGAGTGGCCTCGTTGATCATCTGACAATGTATTTCTTGCCGTTCCTCACATAAAGTCCCTTCTGAGGATGGCGCACACGACGACCCTGCAGGTCGTAGTGTCTAGACGACGACTTGGCGAATACCCGAGTCACTTCAGGCACCCCGCTGTCGTATGCGGAATAGCTGAAGGGGATGTGTTTCTTATCCCCCCAGACATACTGCTCCAACCCAGGATAGTCGATGTAGGGGTTGCGGTTGTACTGAATCTTGCTGACGGCCTCATTACGGTTGGTTTCCTTCTGACTGACAGGGTCCTGAGCAGACCACTGCATCAGCATTTCAAGCTGCCAACGAGCCAGGGCAGGATAGGTCGTGCCGTCAATGGTAGGCCGCACGTCTGCATAGTGTTCATACCAGTCGGGCAGTTTCTCCTCATAGCAGGTCACCATATAAAAATAGGTACGCGCGAAATCGCCCTTGTATTCATCGTTAGGCTCAAACACGGTGCCATCGTATCCCGGATAGGTGCACTTGCCTAGCTTGCTGAAGCCTCCGGCCGACTGATAGGACTGACCGTCAGTCTCACCAAAAGGATTATTGCTGCGACGGTTGTTCACCACTTTGTCCACGGGATACATGTGATGCAGGTCGGTGTACATAGGTTGCACTTTCCCGCCAAACCAGCTGTTAGGCCATGAGTGTTCGCGGTTGTAGTACTGTCCCTCCTTATTGCCACTTCCCGGGTCTTGGTCAGTGCCGAAGGTGAAGTTGCTGATGCCCGAGTACATGTCCCATACCATGCCGTCAGAGCGTGCGTCGGTAGAGCGGAAGTCAGTCCAAAGATCGCCATAGGTACGCTCTGTACGGTTGTAGATTATGGCACAGAGGGCGGTTTTCAACTCCGCACCAGTCTTACCGTCAGCATCTTGATAATAACTGCCCGACGAGCCGGGGCCCTGGGCACCGGCACTTACGGCGATGGCAATGCTCCCGATAAATATGCAGATTCTCTTTTTCATCAGTTATCGCTTTACTACTTTTTTCTTTTGGCTCGTGACATAGACCCCCTTACGCGTCGGAGACTTCACGCGTCGGCCTTGCATGTCGTAGGCCACGCCATCGCCCTCAGCATCGACAGCTATGCCGGCAATGGCATCTGAGGCCACCACCGTCAGCATTCCATCGACATAGGTTATCTCGTAGTTTTGGGCTGCAGCACCACTGACAGTGATAGCATACTCACCGGCAGGACTGTCGGGTGTGGCCTCACAGCTGACAACGGGCTGCTGCGTGAGCACCTCAGATGTCTCACGATTGCGGAATCCCTTGTAGGTCACTTCAAACTCCGGGTTCTCTTCACCCTGTTTACGTGTATACGACTTTGCCGTGATGGTCAGTGCAGCAGGTGTCACACTGAACTCACCCTCTTCACAGATGAGTCCCCTCGAGGTGATGGTACCTGGTAAGGTGTGGATGACATACGTTCCCACGGGTGTCGTAGCATCAGTGATCTCATCGCACTTCATCTCTGGCTCGCCATTAATGGGAGCACCTTTCACCTCAAACTTCAGCGGGGCGACGGCACGTCCGTAGATGCGGCTAGCAGGCTGAGGTTTCACCACAGGAATACCTGTGTACTCCGTTACGGCGTAGTCTTGCCACTTATCGGAAGCCAGATAACTCTCGACAAGCTTTCCTGGCACAAAGATAGTAGCAGCACTAGGTACATTACATGAAGCAAAGGGCACGACGCCCTCCGCGTTCATCACCACGACATATTTCAGGGCCGAGCATCCTGTAAAGGCATACTTGCCCAGTGATGTCACTTGCTGTGGAAGGTAGATGCTCAGCAGGGATGACGAGTTACGGAAAGCATTCTCAGGTATCTCCGTCAGTGCGGTGAAATAGCGTAGCTCATCGAGGCTCTTCAGGCTCGACTGATTGCGGAAGATCTCGCCCAGCTCCCTTACCTCTGCGGCTTCCTCACGCGACAGCTCACCGTCGGCATTCTGGTCCCAGTTCTCCAGACAGATATCACGGGCACGGCTGTCAGCGAAAGTGATGTAGTGCAGCTTATCACGCAGTGATAAAACGGCATCACGGATCTCCTGGGCTGTACTCGACAAGTTGTCGTAGACGGCTTGTTCCTCGTCCTTCGCTATTGACTGCTCTTCACACTTCAACAGTAGCGTCTTCAGCTCGGCAATGGTGGCATCGAGTTCTTCGGCAGCCTTCATATCGTCGAGGGTGATGAAAGCCCACTGACAGCCTTTCTCATGACCCAGATAGGTCACATCACTGTAAATACCGTCCGTAGGCGAATAGGCATCATTGCGATGATCGCTCTGCGTGCCCAGGTATTCGCCTTCGACATAGGAGGCATCTGTGGCAGGCACCTGCAGCGTATAGATGTTCTCACCCACGGGCACTACCTGCCAGTAGGCACTGGTGCCGGTATTGCCGTCTACGAAGCAAGCCTTCACACCTTCGCCCACTTTCGTGTCGCTGCTGGTGCGGAAAAGCACCTTGCCGTCCTTACCTGTCTGCGATGAGTAGAGGAAATATTGTCCCTCGTCCATCGACTTCGTGCGGCGCCACTCATACTGCATGCCCTTTCGGCTGACCACGGCCTGTGTGCCATAAGCCTCACCCTTGTCGATGAACTTGCGGGTAGCCACGTTGTAGATATAACCCACCACACCTTCGCTAATGGGCGAGAACTGTGGCTTCGTACGTGTGCGGACCTCAATGATATTGCCGAAGTCTTTCCAGACTGGAGCCTGCTCATAAAGAGCCTTCGACCCGGCAGGCACTTGCAAAGTGACATTCTGCAGGCTGATGTTGCGGAACACATTATTGCCTAGGGCAATCGTCGACGGGTCAGGATTGGTCACGGTCACTGTAGTCAGTGCGCGGCAGCCGTCGAACGCATTATCGCCCAAGGTGTTGAGATATTCAGGCAGGTTGATGCTCGTCAGGCTCGAGCAGTTGCGGAAGGCACGATAGTAGATGCGCTCGATGCTTTCCGGCAGTACGATAGACTCCAGCTTGGAGCAGTTCTCGAAGCTGTTGCCGTAGAGCGTAGTAAGACTGGTGAAGAGCTGCATCTCATCAAAGGTGGTGATGGCTGTGTTATAGAACAGCGTACCAAGATTGTCTAGCTGCGATGCCTCGGTCTTGCTCAGTTCACCGTCGGCATCAATGTCGAAGTTGGCAATACACCGCTGGCGCACCAGCTCATCTTCGAAGTTCACCAAGTTGAGCCGTTGGCGCAGAGTCTTCTGTGCATCGAGCAATTGCTGCGTAGTGCTCTCCATGTTCTCAAGCACAGCACGCTCGGCTTCGCACTTGACGTGACGGGCGTCGGCCATGTCCACAAGTGCCTGAAGGGCCTTTGCTGCCTGGAAGTTGGCGGTGAGGTCGGCATCATAGAGCACAAAGCGCCACTGACAGTCCAGCTCATGACCCTCATAAGGCACATCACTATATACACCCCAGGTGGGTGATGCGGCATTGCTCTTGTGGTCGGTCTGCACGCCCCAGCAATTGCCTTCCTGATAGTTAGTATATCCCTCGGGTATGCTCAGCGTATAAGTATTGTCACCCAGGTCGGTTACCTTCCAGTAGGCATTCTTTGTGAGCGAAGTACCATCGACAAAGGCTGCCTGCACTCCCTGGCCCACATTGCCATCTGTGGAGGTACGGAAGAGGAAATGACCATCACGGTCTGTATCGTCGCTGGTAATCTGATAGACGCCTTCGGGCATGCTCGACAGGTGGCGCAGCACGAAGCGCATGGGTGTGGTGCCAGTGCCCACGACAGCCTGAGTGCCCCAGGCCTCACCCTTCGTCAGATAGCGGCCCGAACCCACATGATGGAGGTACATCTGCTGTCCTTCGGCGAGGGCTGCAAAGTGTCCGTAGCTGATGTCACGCAGTTCTTTGATATTTCCGAAGGCCTGCCACTGCGCATCGGCAGCAAAGAAAGCCCGTGTGCCCTGCATCACATTGAGGGTGGCCTGCTGCAGACTGGCACCGTCGAACACACTGCTGCCCATCTCGATGCTCTCAGGGCGCATGGTCTTCACTGTGAAGTCACTCAAGCCCTGGCAGTTGGCAAAGGCACCGTCGCCTAAGCGCTTCATACCCGTGGGAAGGGTCATCGACGTAAGGGCATCGCAACCTTCAAAGACACGGCTTTCCAGGATACGCACGCCAATGGGCAGATCGATGCTCTTCAGTGCCTTACAGCCGCTGAAGGTCTCCTCACCCAGTGCCGTCAGTACGTCGGTGAGGCGGATGGTATGCAGCTTCACGCATCCCTTGAAGGCCCTGTCGCCGATGCTCTTCAGCTGCTTCGGCAACTGCACGGTGGTCAGCTGGTTACACCCTTCAAAGGCTTCAGCATCTATCGAAGTAAGCCCGATAAAGTAGTGCAGCTCGTTGAACGTCTTGATTGCACTGCCTGCCAGCACCTTACCCAGCGACTCCACGGCAGCAGCCTCGCCATAGCTTAGCTTTCCGTCACCGTTCTGGTCCCAGGCATCCGTGCAGAGCTTACGTGCAACACCATCGCTGAAGTTCATCGTCTTGTCCATATAGTTCTCCGGTTCGATGCCGATGATGATCTCGCGGTAGGCATTGTAGCCGTCGCTCGAACCGCCGATGCCTTGCTGTCCGGGCGTAAGGTTCGAAAGGTAGTAGTGGCCGTCGCTTTGTCCGCCCCATCCCCAGTTGATGTGGTAACGCCGGTTGCCGTCGTAGCCGTCGCATACGAAGGCATGTCCGACCTCATCATTGGAACCGCTAATATAGAAAGGCCTGCCCTCAGCCAGCTCCTGATAGGCCAGAGCATCCCATTCGTCATCAGTGCTGACGGTCTGATAGCTGATGTAACGCACACTATTGCCGAAACCGAAGTAGTTGCGCAGCGAGTTATACACCTCATATGATTGTGCTCCTGAGGCAGAGTTAGTGTAGTCCATCTTCACGCCCACGCCGCAGTAGTGCATCAGCTGTGCCACAGCCTGCTTCGACCGTGCCGACGAGTTGTTGCCATATGTGTCGGTCATCGCGTCCCAGTCAATGGGCGATCCGGCAGGGATGCCGTTCACGTGCAGGTTACCATAGGTGGGATGGGCGGTATAACCCGTATAGGCGGGCATGGCGGCCTGTGTCTCAGTGACCATCTTCTCGCGTTGGTAGTACAGGATCTGAGCGTAGGCCGTAGCTACGCAGCCCGTCACCGAGCGCCCCTGGTTGAAGTATTCCGGACATTCATCGTTGTAGGGCGCCCCCTGGTTCCACTTGCTCGACATGAGCTGTGCCACTGCCGGATGTGTGCTCACTCGGCGCACGGCACCCTGCACGGGATGAGTGGCCAGCCATTCTATCTGGCGGGCATAGTCATCGAGCCACTCCTTCATGTTCGGGGGCAACTGGTCATAGTCGAACTGACCATTGTCGGTATATCCCAACACGCTCTCAGCCACAGCATCATCGCCGGCAATGATCACGAAGCCATTGCCGTTGCCACGGTTAAAAGCATAGTACGGACAATTGTCCTCTGTCGTTGTGCCTGCTGCAGCTAGCGACACAGGACTTAGACGGCGGCCGTCGTGCTGCTGTTTCATAAACTGAGCGGCCTGCTGCAGCGCCTGTGCGCGGCTGATTGGCTTGGCATTCAGACCATTGCATACTAACATGAGGAATGCGGCAACTGTCAGCAGCCGTCCCATCCATCCATAGAAATGTCTGTTCATCTTCATAGCATATTTTTATCTTCGTTTGCAAAGTTACGGAAAATAAACGAAACCACAAAACAATCAAAGCAAATATTTTGGAAAACAGAAGAATACCATCCACAAGCGCTGCTCATTGACATTTTTTAACCTGAAAAAGAGCGTCCGGGAGGAGGTGTAATCAGAAGAAAATTGCTATCTTTGCAACAGTTTTCGTATAACACTAATAGCTAAAGAATATACTATCGTATGATACAGACAGTTGTGAAGCGCGACGGACGAATCGTGGGCTTCAACGAACAGAAAATCATGGCTGCTATCCGCAAGGCCATGATGCAGACAGACAAGGGTGAGGACGAACACCTGATAAATCTCATCACCGACCATGTGGCTCAACGTGGAAAGGCACAGATGAGCGTGGAGGACATCCAGGACGCCATCGAGCTCGAGCTCATGAAGTCCAGCCGCAAGGATGTAGCGCAGAAGTATATCGCTTACCGCAACCAGCGCTCCATCGCCCGCAAGGCCAAGACACGCGACATCTTCCTCGACATCGTCAACGTGAAGTCGAACGACATCACCCGCGAGAATGCCAACATGAATGCCGACACGCCCGCCGGCATGATGATGAAGTTCGCATCAGAGTCGACAAAGCCCTTCGTCGACGACTACCTACTCTCCGACGAGGCCCGCGATGCTGTGAAGGATAACCTGCTACATATCCACGACAAAGACTACTACCCCACCAAGTCGTTCACATGCGTGCAGCATCCGCTCGACCATATCCTCAACTGCGGCTTCATAGCAGGTCATGGTGCCTCGCGCCCTGCCAAGCGAATAGAGACGGCCTCGGTGCTGGCATGCATCTCGATGGAGTGCGCCCAGAACGAGATGCACGGCGGGCAGGCCATACCCGCCTTCGACTTCTATCTCGCCCCCTTCGTGCGCCTCACATATATAGAAGAGGTGAAATACTTGGAGGACCTCTATGGCAAGGACTTCTCCAGCCTCTACGACGAGCCGCTGATGGACTACCTCAAGCAGCCGCTCGACGGACTTACTGGCATCGACCGTGTACGCCAGCATGCGATGAACAAGACCGTGGGACGTGTGCATCAAGCTATGGAGGCATTCATCCACAACATGAACACTATCCACTCGCGCGGCGGCAACCAGGTGGTGTTTTCCAGCATCAACTACGGCACCGACACCTCTGCTGAGGGACGATGCGTTATGCGCGAGATACTGCTGTCGACCTACGAAGGCGTGGGCGGCGGCGAGACGGCCATCTTCCCCATACAGATCTGGAAGAAGAAGCGTGGCGTGAACTACCTGCCCGAGGACCGCAATTTCGACCTCTACCAGCTCGCCTGCAAGGTGACGGCACGGCGTTTCTTCCCCAATTTCCTCAACCTCGACGCCTCGTTCAACCAGACCGACGAGTGGCGTGCCGACGACCCCCTGCGCTATGAGCATGAGGTGGCCACGATGGGTTGTCGCACACGCGTGTTCGAGAACCGCTTCGGTCCGAAGACATCTATCGGACGCGGCAACATCTCGTTCTCCACCATCAACATCGTGCGGCTTGCCATACAATGCATGAACATCGCCGACAAAGAGCAGCGCATCGGACAGTTCTTCGCTCGCCTCGACCACATGCTCGAAGTGACGGCCAAGCAGCTCGACGATCGTTACCAGTTCCAAAAGACAGCCCTCGTAAAGCAGTTCCCACTGCTGATGAAGAGTCTCTGGATATGTGCTGATAAGCTATCGTCCAACGATCGTGTGGAGAGCGTAATCAACCAGGGTACGCTGGGCATCGGATTCATCGGACTGGCCGAATGTCTGGTGGCACTCATCGGAAAGCATCATGGCGAGAGCGAGGAGGCGCAGGAGCTGGGTCTGAAGATTGTGACTTATATGCGCGACCGCGTGAACGAGTTTTCCGAGCGCTATCATCACAACTACTCGGTGCTGGCCACACCTGCTGAGGGACTGGCAGGCCGCTTTACCAAACGCGACCGCAAGGAGTTCGGATCGCTCAAAGGCATCACCGACCGCGACTACTACACCAACTCTAACCACGTGCCCGTGTACTATAAATGCTCAGCACGCCACAAGGCTGAGGTGGAAGCTCCCTATCACAACCTCACCCGCGGCGGACATATCTTCTACGTAGAGATCGACGGCGATGCCACCCACAACCCTCAGGTCATCATGAGCGTCGTTGACATGATGGACCGCCTCGACATGGGCTATGGCAGCGTAAACCACAACCGCAACCGTTGCATGGACTGCGGATATGAGAACGCCACGCCCGACCTCAAGGAATGCCCCCGCTGCCACTCACAAAACATCGACCGTCTGCAGCGCATCACAGGCTACCTCGTGGGAACCACTGACCGATGGAACTCAGGCAAGCTAGCTGAGCTCAACGACCGCGTCACTCACATCGACGACGGCGACCAGCGACTGTTTGATGATTGAAGATTGAACATAAAACATTGAAGATTGAACATTGCTGCAGATATTAAACGTTATTGAGGACACGATGGTCGACGGGCCAGGATTCCGCACGGCCATCTACTGCGCAGGGTGCCGCCACCAATGCCCCGGCTGCCATAACCCGCAGTCGTGGGATTTTAGTGGCGGGAGGTCTGCCAACACTGACGAACTGATGCGAATCATCGAGGCCGACCCCTATACACGCGGAGTAACCTTCACCGGAGGCGACCCGATGTACCAGCCCGAGGGTTTCGCCGAGCTCGCAGGTGCCATACGACAGCGCACACCGCAGAAGGACATTTGGTGCTACACGGGCTTCATCTTCGAGCAGCTAATCACCAACCCCCGCCAGCGGGCGCTGCTCGAACAGATTGACGTGCTCGTTGACGGACCTTTCCTGCGTGAGCAGCGTGACGAGACACTGCTCTTCCGAGGCTCGCGTAACCAGCGCATCATCGACGTGCAGGCATCCCTCGAGGCACGACAAACCATCACGCTTACCTATACTTCAGCGCTCTAGCATAAGCCCTCTCACAACCCAGAAAGAAAGAAAAACGTATTTTTCTTTGGTAGTTTGCGCCTTTATTTGTACCTTTGCACCCGAAAACCAACACTGCCCTGATAGTTAAATGGATATAACAAGGCTCTCCTAAAGCTTAGTTCCGAGTTCGATTCTCGGTCGGGGTACAAATAGGTTTTGCAAATCACGTTAAACCACCAGTGCACGCAAATCACCCGCTTATGGGATAAACACAAGCGTTCCGGGAGATTTATACTCTCAGAACGCTGAATTTATTTGTTGCAGGTTTGTTCGTTTTCGCTAATCACGATTCCGTTCTTGTGTTTTGTTTAACATTTTAACTTTCTGGAGTTTGGAAAAGATGGAAACATTGGCCATACAACCCTTCTTGTTGGGACGTACTTTCGGCTGAATGCACCTTTCATGATCTTGATATTTCCCATTTGATATAAAGTGTTAGAATGTTGTGTCTTGAAGCGTCTCGATCATATAGATGGCGTCGAGACTCCAGAGGGCTGCGTCGTTGGTGCTGATGCCCCACCAGTAGTCGATGGGTGCAGGCACCTGTGGCGGCTCGATGCGGTCGATGCGGAAGGCAGGTGCGCTGGTGTGCTCGATGCGTCCCCAGAGGTCGCGCCAGGCCTCGGCCGTCAGTTGCGGCGATCGCTTCTGCCAGGCGCTGTAGGCCAGCAGACGCCGTACGGGGAACGAGCCTCGCGACATCTGCTTGTAGCGCTGGGCATAGTCGAGCCAGGTGTTGCTGAACTTGGCGGCCAGCCCGGGCCACTGCTTCTCGGCTGAGGGCAACAGGGGCAGCAGCTCGTTCATCACCTCGAAGCCTCCCATGATGGTGGCCAGATGATTGGTGGATTTGCGGTTGGGGTCGCCCTCGTAGCTGATGACGCCAGTGGCAGGGTCGTAGCCCAGGGCAAGATTGCCTGTGAAGAGTCCGTCGCTGAAGTTGCTGACGCTGTTGAGTCCGCTCAGTATCTTGTCGCGATAGCGCAGGTTGCCTGTTCGCTCCCATTCTGTCATCCAGTTGCCTGCATAGGCCAGCCAGTCGGGTCCGAAGCGCAGGCGTGCTGGGGCTGTGCAGGGGTATTTTTCGCGTGGCTCGGCCAGTCGCATGGGGTCGAGGTGATAGAGCAGAGTGTCGCAGTCGGTCTGCTGGTGCATCAGTTCACCCGTGCGCTCGTCGGCCGTGAGGTAATAGTAGAAGCGAAGGAATGCCGACTGCGATATGCGTGCCTCCTTGGCTCCGCATCCCCAGTGGCTGACGTTATGGCGCGATCCCAGGGGGGCGAGCGGACCGATGTGATAGGTGTCGACCTCGGCATTGTGGCGTGTCATGGCCTCAGCCATACGCCAGATGTCGGCACGGCCTGTGCGCAGGAACGAGTACCACAGCCACATGGGTGTGCCCAGCTCAGTATTGTCCCAGGCAAAGCCTCCCACGTCGTAGCGCCACTCGTGGCGCCGTATGTCGTAGGAATGCATGAAGTCGCCGTAGTTCCAGAATCCGTACCACTTATGCTGCTCCACGGCCTCACGATAGTAGTCGATGTACTGGGCGAGGCGGCGCTCAACGGCTGATGCCGTGTCAGTGGGCAGGCTCCAGATGCCGAAGGCCCGCTTCTGATGCAGGTACTCAGGCGTGGGCAGCAGGTGTGGCTCGTCGTCCAGGCGTCGCGCCTGATGACTGACGGCAGCGCGGTTGGGGCAGCTGCTCTGAGGCAGGAGCCAGAGTGTGGTGGTGCGGCCTATGCCGTAGGGAGTGCTGAGTCCCTCCTGCACATCCTCGTAGCTGGCCGTCAGGTCGTGGGCGATGGTGTCGTAGTGGCACAGGTTCATAGGCTCGGCATCAGGGCTCCACATGTACATCGTGAGCTCGGCTTCGTTGCTGCGAGCCTTGTCGACCTGTATGGATGAGGGGTAGGAGCGCCAGAAGTCGTTCATCGATATGCCCAGCCCTCCCAGTGCATCGCCTACGAAGGCATAGCCGGGTGCTCGCTGTCCAGTGAAGGTGCCTATCCAGGGCGAACGGTTGGTGGCACGCTTGCGGATGGCGAAGGAATTGTCGGTGAGCTGCGACAGGCGGAAACCGTCCCACGAAGCCCAGTTGTCGATGAGCTGGCGGTCGGAGGGACTCATCTCGTCGTAGGCTGCCACGCGCAGTCCCTCCATCTGTCGCTGCTGGGCATTGCGGGTGAAGAGCGGGCGCCGTCCCTCGAGGGGCTGCACTGACTCGGTCCATACGCCTCCGTCGTCAGTGGCGAAGGCAATGTGGCGGTTGTAGTTCTCAAGGCGCATAGGTATGTTGAAACGTATGCCCAATGACGAGATGAAGTCGCTGCCGCAGCCTAGTCCCGGGGCCAGTGAGCAGCTGTCGCCATCGTATATGAAGGTGTGGACGAGCTTCACCTGCGGGCTGCCCTGATAGAAGTAGAGGCGCACGGTGAAGGGCAGCCACTGGCGCGAGGAGGAGCAATGCTCGCCGTCGAGGCGGACGACGGTGGCCACCTGCCCCTTGCGCTCGAGCCGTGCGCTGGTGATGTGTCCTGTGTAAGACTGGTTGTCGTTGGCTGTGGTGGCCAGAAGGTGTGTTGTGCTCGCCACGCGTCTGCCGTCGATGACGAGGCTGTCGATGATGGCACTGCCCTGCTTGGGGATGTAGGCCTGCAACTGCTGCGTGGTGACGACCAGCTGGGAGGAGGTCTCTGTCACCTGCATGCCGGCCTGGGGCTGTTTTTGCTTACCGGCTTTCACCACCTGCAGGTCTTTTCCCGAGGGTGCTACAGCCGCCATCGCTGCCCATTTCACCGTGCCGTCGGGCCAGGTGGCATTGATCCAGGCATCGGAAGGAGTGCCGTCGGAGAGGGCGAGAAGCGACACGTCCTTCACCTCGCCCTGCTCGAAGGGGATGCCGAAGGTGACGGGCACCGTGTCGGCTTGAGCCTGGTCGGCTCCTATCCAGTGGAGGGGAATGCCCGTCAGCAGCGAGGGCTGGCGGATGGCTTCTGTGCGGAAATTGGCGATGCGGCAGCGGGAGAGGGTGGTGCGGAAACCGAACCAGCCGCTGGTGAGCGGATCTGGGTCGAGATAGCTGACGATGCATTCACCGTCGATCCACATCTGCGTACGTCCGCCTGCTGTCTGCAGCCTGACGTGATACCAGTGGTTGGGCTGCAAGAGGTGGGCGGCATCTGTATACTCCCTGAGGATGGCTGGGCGTAGGCTTTCATCGCCGATGGCCTGCTCGTCGGCCGTATAGCGGCGGAAGCGGGTAGTGGTGTTGTGGTTGCCTCCATAGCCCAGGTAGTACATCTGCAGCGAGTAGCAGCGCTCAAAGATGCCACTGCGCCATTTGTCCCTCTTCCAGATGTCACTGGCAGCAGGGTCGCTGGCCATCCAGAAGCAGTTCATGTCGCTCAGCCGGTCGTCGGCAGTCTGCTGCATCACCTGTACGTCGTACTCTACGGCGCAGTCGGCCTGCAGCTGTTGACGGCGCCAGAGGGTAAGTCCCTTAGGAGCGAGCAGTTCGCAAGTGTCGCCCTGGAAGGTGACGCGATAGTCGGGCGACTCGGACTCCACTTGCCAGAACTTGTTGAACTGGCGCGCGTTGAGTCCTGACTGTGCCTTTGCCACCGTAGCGAACGGCAGCAGAAGGAGCAGCAGGAGGTAGGCTTTTCTTGTAGTAGTCATAGTAGATGTAGTTTGATGTTTGTTTGTGTGATTGTTATTTCTTGTTGAAGGTCAGCAGCATCTTGCCTATGAAGGCAGCATGCTTGCCGTTCTGGTCGACGGGGATGGGGCGTCCGTCGAGGTTGTTGACGTACTGCAGATCCTGGAAGTAGGTGTGGGAGTGTCCGCCCAGCACGAGGTCGACGCCTCGCGTGTTCTCTATCACTCGGTTGTCAGGGTACTCTGTGACTTCCCATCCCAAGTGGCTGATGCAGATCACGTAGTCGCACTTCTTCTGGCGCTTCAGGATGTCGACCATCTGCGTGGTCACCTCGATGGGGTCGAGGAAACGCAGTGGACCGTAGTTCTTGGTGAACACCATCCCCTCCAGTGGCGGGCAGAGGGCGAAGATGCCAATCTTGATGCCCTTGCGCTTGATGGTGATGTAGGGCTTGACGATGTCTTTCAGCTCTGTATCGGCAAAGTCGTAGTTGGAACAGACGATGGGGAAGGTGGCTTTCTTGAAGATGCGGATCATGTTGTCGAGCCCGAAGTCGAACTCATGATTGCCGATGGTGACAGCATCGTAATGCATCTGGTTCATCAGTCCAATCTCGACATCACCCTCGAACATAGAGTAGAAAGCCGAGCCCTGTGAGAAGTCACCGCTGTCGAAGAGCAGCAGCTCAGGGTCTTGCGCGCGTTCCTCTTTTAATAAAGCGATACGTCGCAGGTACCCGCCGCGGTCGGCCACCACCGTGTCGGCCAAGTTCTTGTTCAGCGGCAGGATGGTAGAGTGAGTGTCGTTGGTGTGCAGGATGGTGAGTGTGCGCTGTTGGGCATAGCACGTGAAGAGTGCGCTGCCTGTTAATAATGTTGTTATGATGAACTTTTTCATAGCGGTATTATTATCGATTTTCATTGTTTATTCTCTCACTACGATACGACCTTCTACTTTCGCATCGACTTCCTTACCCTGGGCGTGCTGCGCCTTGAAGTAGTTCATGATGATAAAGCGTGAGTTGTCGGACTCACCCTGAGGGGAATTCAGGTTCGAGCCGTTCTTGAAGGCCGACAGTCCATCGTTGCCCTGAGCGAGGTAGTCGATGGTGACGACGCGATAGGCTCCCTTTGGATCTATCTCCTTGCCATTCAGACGGGCTGACAGCAGCTGTCCGTCGGCAGTGATGACCAACTCCACGCCGTGACTCACACCTTCGCCGCCACGTTTGGCAATCTGGCGGAACAGCTCCAGCGTCTGTTCGCCCGTGAGGGTGATGAAGGCGATCTTGTTTTCGAACGGGGCAATGTCGTTGATGTCGCCATAGGTCACAGTACCCTTCGACAGGGCAGCACGAATGCCGCCGATGTTGTAAATGCCGAAGTCGGGCTGTTCGCCGTAGTCCTTGCCTGCCCACACCATGATGTCGCTGAGCAGGTTGGAGAGCTCGCCCTCAGGGCGCCGCTTGTCCAGGTCGCGGGCAGCTACGCCCATCACGGGACTCATCACAGAGTCGACCTTCGCTTTGTAGGGAGCCAGGAAGGCCGTCGCCTGCGCATCGGGATGGCTGTCATAGCGGCTGTCGACAACGATCCGCTGGCGGCTGACGCTGGCAATCTGATAGTGGGAAGTGCAGCCCACAGCCCCCATTCCGAGGGCTAACAGGGCAGGAAATAGTGTCGTTTTCTTCATATGCATCAGTATTTTTGTGCAAAAATACAAAAAAGTTTTGTTGTTACCAAATTTTTTCGTACCTTTGCACCCGCTTTCGGCGTAACCGATGGTGGGAAGATAGGAGAGTTGCCCGCTATGTTGCGTTGGAACGATACAACAATTTAATTATTTGATACTTTAAAATGGATTTAATTAAAGTTGCTGAGGAAGCATTTGCAACCAGCAATCGTGCCAAGGCTAAGGAAGCCGGCAAGAAGTTCGAGGAGTTCGCACCTGGCGACACTATCACCGTTGGTTACAAAATTATCGAGGGTTCGAAGGAGCGCATCCAGCTCTATCGTGGCGTGGTGATTAAGATCTGCGGTCACGGTGAGAAGAAGCGTTTCACCGTTCGTAAGATGTCAGGCACCGTGGGTGTGGAGCGTATCTTCCCCCTGGAGTCGCCCAACATCGACAGCATCGAGGTGAACAAGCACGGTAAGGTGCGTCGCGCCAAGCTGTACTACCTGCGCAAGCTCACGGGTAAGGCTGCCCGCATCAAGGAGAAGCGCGTTGCTGTGAAGAAAGAGGACTAATCTCAACCCTTACAGGTATCAAGCACCGATGGCCCAGCGGCTGTCGGTGTTTTTGTGTTTGTATGCTCTTGGCAGGAGTAATTATTGGTGCAGGAGCTTATCCGTTTTTCTCAGTCATATATTTCCAGTAACGGCGAGGCATATCGCTGAGTTGCTTGCGAGGGTTGATGCGCTCGCGAATGCAGATGGCCTTGAAATAGGTACGCCAGAGCTTTTGGAAAAGTGTGTCGTCGCTGCTGAGTACATCGGCATTAAGCTTGCCGTCGGTGAGGTCGAAGGGGACAGCGGCCTCGTCTTCGAAGGTGACGCGGATAGCCCCACCTATGTTCTCTCCCCCTAAGAGCGGGGTGTCGCAGGCATCGGCAGTTTCTCTCCCTTCGGAAGAGAGAGTGGGGGAGATGCCGCTTGGACTATAATAATAGCCGTAGTGCCGCTTGGCATCATAGATGAGCCAGGGCTGGTCGTTGAAACGGTCTTGGAAGTGGTCGATGATGAGCGGTAGCACATTGTGATCGGGAGAGACTACGGCGAGATAGGTACCGTCCTTCGCCTTCTGGAAACGGATGAACTGCTTCATGCGCAACTGCTCGTGGAGTACGCGGCGGCAAGTGTTGCGCACGGCCAGCACATCAAGGTCGGAGGCATTTTGCTCGATGCTTCGTGCACCTGCAGGCTGCCGGAACACCTTGCAGATATAATTGAAGAGCGGCTGATTGAGTGCGCGCTCCTCGGAGAGCCAGCTGAGGGTAATGACGCGCAAGCCTGCTGCCGACAGACGTTTCTCCAGTCCTTTCCAGACGCGAGAGGCTTTCTCGTTGTCGGTCACCACCACATGCGGCTCGTCGGCAAACAGTGGCAACTGCTCGCCCGCTGCCAACAGCACCTGTGGCTCCTGATGGAGGAAGAAACTGTCGAAGACGGCTGTCAGCAGGCCGTCTATTGTTCCGTCAAACACATAAGTAATCATGGTGCGGCAGATTATTCTTCGTCACTCTCCGAAGTCGAGCATGAGCTGCTGTTCGGCGGCAGCACGCTTCTGTTGGGCCTTTGAGATCAGCAGTGGGCGCAGCCGCTCAGGATGCAGTTCGTTGATGCCGACGATGGGCTGGGAGAAAGCAGAGGTGAGCTCACCACAGGTGATAAAGTATTTGGCTTTCTTCATCACTACGCCCATCTTCTTCAGATGATACGATGTAAGACGATTGAAACGGCGGCTGTTGATAATGAGAATGGCACTTTTCACGCCGATGCCAGGCACACGGAGGATGCGCTCGTAATCATCCTTGTTGATGTCGACGGGGAAAGCCTCTGGGTGACGAAGGGCCCAGCCAAGCTTGGGGTCAACATCAAGGTCGAGGTGGGCGTGGGCATCATCGACAATCTCATCGACATTGAAATGATAGAAGCGCATGAGCCAGTCGGCCTGGTAGAGACGATTCTCACGCACCAGCGGAGGCTGTTTTAACACAGGCAGGCGGGGGTCGTAGGTGTTCACGCTGACGTAGCCAGAGTAATAGACACGCCGCATCGTGGGCTGCTGGTACATAGCGTTAGACATCAGGAGAATATCGCGGTCGGTTTCCTTCGTGGCTCCCACAATCATCTGCGTTGACTGGCCCGCAGGTACGAAACGAGGGACGTGGCGTAGCTTCTTGCGGTCCTCCTTGTTCTCTAATACCCCTTGCTGAATTTGCGACATGGGCAGGAAGATGCTCTTATGGTCTTTCTCTGGAGCCAATGCCTTCAGCGACTCTTCCTTGGGTATTTCGATGTTTATGCTCATGCGGTCGGCATAGCGTCCTGCCTCCGTGAGCAGCTCCTGCGAAGCCCCAGGAATGGTCTTCAGGTGGATATATCCGTTGAAGCGGTGAACGGTGCGCAGGTCGCGAACGATAGCTGTCAGCCGCTCCATCGTGTAGTCAGGATTACGCACCACACCACTCGAGAGAAACAGTCCCTCGATGTAGTTGCGGCGATAGAACTCCATCGTGATTTCTTCGAGTTCTGTGACTGAGAGCGTCGCACGCTTGATGTCGTTGGTCCTGCGGTTGATGCAGTAGGCGCAATCATACATGCAATAGTTCGTCAGCATCACCTTCAGCAGTGATATGCAGCGGCCGTCATCGGCAAACGAGTGGCAGATGCCCACACCGCCAACTGTCGACCCTACCATACCCTTCTTGCCAGAGCGCACAGTACCACTCGACGAGCACGACACATCGTATTTCGCCGACTCTGCGAGCACTCGCAGCTTCTCCATTGTGTTCTCTGTCAGCATGGGTAAGTCGTTGGGCGATGGCCAATCCCGCAGCCAGCTGCTGTTGGGGTTTGCCTTGTCTTTATCGGATGATAGTCTTGTGGCCGCCTATGATATAGACGCCACGCTTCAACTGGTCTTTTCCGTCTTTCAACCTTCCAGAGGTGGAGCGACGTACAAGTCGTCCGTACAGGTCATACACAGCATCAGACTCGTGGTGAATAGAGGATTGTGCTTTGATGCCTGCGGCAAAGAACTCTTTGGGAAGGATGCTGACCTGTCCCAGCACAAAGTCGGCATTGCGTGTGGCATCAGTGTAGAAAGCGATGACATAGTCGCCAGTCTCAGGGATGTCGAACTCGAAGGTCTGCTGAATAACTCCTGTGAACTTGTTGGCGGTATTGTTGCCGATGTTGACGGTGGGTGTGTAGGTCTGCGAAGCCACTTCCTGTCCGTCGGGAGTCTCAATAGCGATGATTACAGGAGTAAACTCTGGCTGATTCCAGTTGCATACTTTGTATTTGACGGCATAACGTCCTGGATGTAGCGTCAGACAGGAACGGGCTGTGTTGTCGCCGAATTTTGCCCAGGCGGCTTCCGCTCTGGTAGTGGCATTCTGAACGAGCAGTCCATATTCAAAGGAGCGGGCAGAATTGGTAAAACGCAGAACACGAGGGCCGCTAGTGTATGGCAGACCGCCACCCACACGCTTGGTTGAACCGTTGGACACATACCAGTCCTGAGGCACAGTCCCCTCAGTCTTGAAGCGTTGACTAAGCGTATAGCCTGTCTGTGGTGTCAGGAAGCTGACGGGACAGGATGCCTCCGCTGTCTTTCCATTGTCACCGGTCACCTCTACACGCAGGGTGTGCTTGCCTGCTGAAGGAGCAGCCATTGTGACTGTATAGGGTGATTCAGTTGCTGAGCCCAGAAGCGTCTTTCCATCGTAGAAGTCGACTTTCGCCACATTGCCCTTTGGAACTTGTGCGGTGGCTGTGACAGTGACGTCGGGAAAGGATGCTTCACCCTGTGGCGCCAGACAAAGATGGGTGGTCTCGCCTGCCGGCTGAGTGATTCTCACCGAAGGCATGTTCAGGGAGAAACGCTTGCAGAAATTCCAGATGAGATGGCGGTTGAGGTCCATGGGCCAGTGTCCGCCGTTGTTATAGGAGTAGAGCCACACCTCGCCGCCGTTTGGCCCGCCAGTCCATTTCTCTAGGTCACCGTTGTACCAGCTGCTGCTGATGGGCTTGTAGCCTGTGGTCTTGCTGTAGTACGTGTGCTTGTCGTGCTTGGCATAGTTCTCAATGTAGTCATGAATGCCATATTGCTCGTAGCCGAACACATCGTCGCCATAGGCGATGCACTCAAGCAGGTTGACAGGCTTCTTGCAGTTGTTCCACGGCTGCTCTGAGAACTGGATGCCGCTGGTGGGGGCGAAGGCAGCGATTTTGTCCTGCATGCTGCCGATGCAATGGTGGATAAGCATCGATCCCATCGAGAATCCCGACCAATACACTCGCTCTTTGTCGATGTCGAAACGGGTGGCCATCTCGTCGATGGTCTTGATGACGAAGTTCTGGTCTTTCGTGCCGCCGATGTCCCAAGTGTTGCCATCACTGCGCAGGTAGGTGATGACAAACTTTGCCGTGTCAATCATCTCATACATCTTGTCAGAGCCGTACTGGTATTCCGGGTCTTGGTTCATTCCATGAGTGACGATGAAAAGGGGTGATTTGGCAGGCAGCGAGTTGGGGGTGAATACCACCATGTTCCTTTGCTTTCCGCCCACAGTGATATCAATGGACTGTTTCTTGTAAGCGTATGCTTGCAACACCAAAAGGAGGATGAGGGTAATTGAAAAGAATAAGCGTTTCATAACTGATAGGTGTTATCGGTGAAACTTCTTTCCGTCCCACTTCCAGGTGATGGATGTTTTGTTGGTGCCACGATAGGTGGTGAGGATGATGTCCTTACCCTGTCGAGGCAGGGCCACGTTGTTGAGGGGACGATTTTTGTACCAGCGGTCGTACTCCTCCTTGGTCATGTTAGTGACCTTGCCGGCTTTGGAGCCCCAGAAATACTGCTTGGTATCGCTGTCGTAGCCGTAGCTGCCGTAGTCGATGCCGTGGTCCAGATCGAGCCCGAGGTCCTCGGGCTCAATGGGCTCGAGGGTGCGCTTGGCATTGTCGTAGAGGGCGAAGTAGGTGCCGTCGAATTGTCCTCCTCCGGGTGCGCCGTTGGAGAGCGTTTGCATGTTGTAAGCCACGAGGCGATGTTTGCCGTCAGCGCAGTTCCAGTAGCACATCTCGAAATAGGATCTTGTGTTGTTATATTCTTCATAACACTCCTGACGGATGTATCCATTGCGAGTGTCGACGATGAAGGTGTAACCCTCAGGTTGAGGCTTGTTGCTTTTGTATAGCTCCCACGAGTTGGAAAGGTTGCCTGTGAGTTCATCCTCAGGCTCATCGATGTAGTTGAGGAAGAAGTCAACAATGGTGGGGCGCTGTCCTTGGAGCTTGATCTGTGCGCTGAGGGTAGTGCAGACGGTCAGAGCGGCTAATAGTAGGATTCCTTTTCTCATAGTGCTGAAGGGGGTGTTATTGTTTGTCGTGTTCTCGCATATAGTCGCGTGGGCTCATGCCGTAGAATTTCTTGAAGACGGTGCTGAAGGAGGTGCTGTTCGAGAATCCACAGGCGTACATCACCTCAGTGACGTTCATGCCGTGTCCGGCGAGAAGCGTGGCAGCTCGCTTGAGCCGTATGTTGCGTATGAAGTCGTGAGGGGTCTGCCCTGTGAGCTCCTTCATCTTGCTATG
>JAEEGK010001397.1_pt1 | contig 60604 bp, 67 predicted proteins | sample 8958771 | NCBI WGS metagenome assembly JAEEGK01 (sample SAMN16246547, study PRJNA631951) | gut metagenome | biome: gut microbiome; feature: rumen; material: SC-attached | host: Bos | place: Iran: Karaj | collected 2018-10 | reverse complement strand
GCGCTATTGAATCAAAATATAAATAACATAAATCTACTCCATCACTTGTTATATCTACATTATGATTGGTACTACTATAGTTTATTATTCCCCCATTTACACAATAACTACTAGCACTATTATATTGGTATCCGGCTTGTGGTATATATGGATATTCTCCATAACTATTTAACCCATTTCCATTACTATCTCTTTCTTCTGCTAATATTCTTATTTCTAAATCCGGTATTTCTGTTACTGTGGCACTTATTACTTTTGTCTCATCTATCACTTGATAATAGGCATATGTTACATACATTCCTATTATTCCTATCAACATTAAAACCACGACACTTGTTATGCCGATTTTATTCTTTTTTACCCATTCAGATATATCTTTATTTAATAGTCCCTTTATTCTATCCATATATCTTCGTACCCATTCTATTATTAGTTTATAATATTTTACTTTTAAAGTCAAATATACATTATATTAACTGTAAACAAAATAACACCTTTCGGTGTTATTCATCATTTTCTTCCATTTTTTCTAATATTTCTTCTTCAACAACTTCAACAGCAATAGGTTTTTTATCTTCTTTTGTCCACTTTCTATTTACTTGTTCAGCTTTTTCTTCTTGAATTAAAACATTATATGCTACTTTACCAACTAAAGTTTTTGGTAAGTCTGTTCTAAATTCATATTCATATGGCCAAGAATACCTGGCTAAATTCTTTTCACAATATTGTTTTATTGAAGTTAATGTTTCGTCATTCGCTTTTTTTGGATCTTTTAAAACAATAAAAGCCTTAGCAACTTGTACTTTATAAGGATGATCAATACCTATAACACAAGACATTGATACATCAGGATGACCATCAATAATGTTTTCAATATATTGCGGATATAAGCAATAACCAGATGAAACAATCATTCTTTTGATTCTTTGTTTATAGTAAACAAAACCATCTTTATCCATCATACCTTGATCACCAGTATGTAACCAAATAAGTCCATCTTTATGTTTTCTTAATGTTTCTTTAGTTTCTTTACGGCTCCTATAATAACCATTCATTACTGTAGGACCAGATATTACTATTTCTCCTTCTTGACCATAAGGTTTCTCATTATCAGTATTTGGTTCTACAATTTTATATAACATATCTGGATATGGAACCCCAATAGAACCAACACGATAATACTTTTCTGGAGTTAAACAAGATGCTGAACCACATTCCGTTAAACCATAACCTTCCCTTAATTGGATATCTGCCCCGTGTTCCTGAAAAAATGTATCTACTTTCTTTTTTAGTTCTATTGATAAGGAATCCCCACCTGATAAAGCACATTTTAAATATGGCATTTTATATCCTTCCATATTTTTATTTTTAATTAATGCTTCATAAAGAGTTGGTACTCCAACAATAATATTAGGTTTATATTGTTTTAATAATCTATCAAATGTTTTAGCACTAAATTGAGGTATTAATATCGATGTACCTCCAAAATACTGAACTGTATGGATACATACTCCTAAACCAAAACCATGGAATATTGGCATTATTGCTAGTACTTTGTCTTTTTCTTTTAAATTAGCACAAGCTTCAAATGATTGCATTGCTAAAGCATTTAAATTAGCATTAGTAAGTTCAACACCCTTAGGTTCTCCACTTGTACCTCCAGAATAAAGAATTGTTGCTATTTCTTTTCCTTTAAAATCATCATCTATTTCTTTTGTATAATTTTTACCCATTCTAATAAAATCATGCCATTTAATATATTTATTTTTATTAGTTAAATTTTTAAGCATATTTAATGTATTTTGATAAAAATTCATAGTTTTATAAGCAATAGTTAAATATGCTGGCATCGAATCAGATGCTGAAACTAAAATAATATTTTTAACTTTAGTATCTTTAATAATATTATTAATTTTTTCCAAAGCAATATCTATTACTACTATACATCTACTACCAGTATTATTTAAAAAACTTTTTATTTCATTTTCACCAGATAACGGATGTATCATATTAGATATTGCTCCAATTTTATTAAGAGCATAAAAAGATATAATAGCTTCTGGTGTATTAGGCATAATAATGCTTACTATATCTTTATGTTTAATGCCTAATTCTTTATAGGCTCTAGCAGCTTCATCTATTTGTTTTAAAAATTCATAATATGTCTTTTTAGTTCCATAGTAATTATAACTAATATTATTTAAATGTTTAAAAGAAGTATATTCTACTAACTTATAAACAGAAAAATCTGGATACTCTAAATGTTCCTTAACTCCATCATAATACTTATACCATGGTGTATTTATATTTTTTTTCATATCTTACCCTATCTACTTCTTTCTAACCCTAGAAATACCATCAATTAATTCTTGATTGTAATATACTCTCATTCCTTTAGGAATAACCTCTATATCAAATTTATTAGCAACATAATCTTCGCCATCTATATTACAAGCAAATTCTTGATCAGCTTCAATCCTTAATTTAGGTACACATACTTTTTTAACATGTTTTGATTTTTCATGACTACCATTTTTCATACCAGCGATGGTTTTAGCCATTACTAATTTTGGCATATCTTCAACTAAATAAACTTCAACTAAGCCATCAGTTAAAGAACTACTAGGACTTATTTTATAACCACCACCATAATACTTAGCATTACAAACAGCAACAGTAGTCCATTTTTTATCATATGCTTCACTATCAATTAAAATACGCATATGACGAGCTTTATACTTTAAAAAATGATATAAAATACCAACATTATATCTTTGTGATTTAGGTATTAATTTACTATGAATAATATCAGATTCATTAGCTATATCAGCATCAATACCAAAACAAGCAATATTAATAAAGTACTTATCATTTATTTTAACTAAATCTAGTTTATTAATACCTTCATCTAAATCTTCTTTATTAGTTCGATAAAAATCATTACCAGTACCATATGGTATAAATCCTAATACATTTTCAGTACCAACTATACCATTAAGTACTCTATTAATAGTTCCATCTCCCCCAATAGCAAAGATAATATTAGAACTATTTTTATATTTATTAACTATATCTTCAGTAGATATTTCATCACTATTCATTTCAATTACATATTCAACATTTAGTTTATTACATGTCTCATTTATTCTTCTAATTAACTCAACTGTATCATCTTTAACACTAAATTTATTTATTAAAAATATATACTTCATTAAACCACCCAGTATAATTATAACACAAATAAATAAAAAAGAAAAAATACATGGTTTCTAAAATAGAAACCATGGCTTATATTCTAACTTTATTTTTTTTATATAATCCACTACCTAACCCATAAATATACCCTGTGCCTACGCATCGATCTTCAGGTTCGGCACCCCGGATATTTTTCTACGAAAAATTTCTTCTCAAATGCTACGCATTTTCAGATTCAAGAGAGAAAAATAGACGCGGGCAGCCATAACCAGAACCACTACCACCATCCACACACAGAAGAACCCCCTCCACTGACTCCACAGTAGCCGCCGACGTCATCGTTCCAGTTGCACTCCACATAGCCGTCCGCATAGGCGTCGCAGTAGAAGTCACCGAAATTGCAGTAAGCTTCGTTTGAGCTCGAGTAGCAACTAGATGCTTGGGTTCCTAATGCTGTCTCCATTGCAGTTTGCAACTTATTTTTTGTTGCTACTCCATTCTCTGCACTTTGATGATTAGTACCTCCATTTCCTGTTTCTACCCAATAATTTGGTCCGAAACAGAATTCATTATTATTATAATATAAACATGCTTCTGTATCTTCTATTATATCATCTTCTACTTCATGTTTTAAATAATAACTATAGTTTGTTCTTATAGTATTAACATTTGTCTCATATGTTCCTACTCCTACTGTTACATTATTCTCGCTACATGTTTCTCCCCAATATTCACATATTTGTTGGGTTACATATGGCCACGTACAATTAGGTGTTCCATTATCATCTATGCACCATCCGGAAGTTAATTCATCCTCTATTGGATGATTATTAAATGCTACTCTTGTATTATTTCTATATATTGTTCCTGTTAATCCTAAATCTACTTCTTCTTTACTTATTATTATTTCGGCTTCTATTGTCTTTCCTGTATTATCATTTTGATTTACATCTAAGTTTATTAATGTTGTTACTACTCTCCAGTTCTCTATTGTTGCTGTATTATTACTTGCACTTATAGCATGATTATCTAGTAATGTCTTAAGTCCACTTACTCCTGTTATATCATAGCCTGTTACTCCCTTTATTGTCTTTTGAGTACCTAATCCTGTTAAAGTAACAAGTTGGTTGTTTCCATCAAAAACTTGAAGCATTAACTCTGGATCTTCGTTGGTATTTGATTCACTATATACTGTTGGATTACTTTCTATATTTAAATACAAATAGTAATTCATAGTTGCTGCACCTGTTTTATTATTTGGGGTAAGTGTTGCAGTTGCTGTTGCATCTCCACTTTGGTTTTGTCCATTCTCTACAAAATCTGCTTGCGTTACAGTAAACGATATATCCCTATTTATACTAAAAGTTAAAAGATCTGTTGTATTGGATGTAACTGTTGCATTCATACTTGTTGTACCACCAGCTTGTGGGGCAAAGAAGGCATATGTTGTACTTACTACTAATATTAATAATAAAACTATTAATACACTATAATATATCTTTTTATTTTGCATATTACCACCTATTATAAGTATAGGGTAATAACAGTTAATATTCAAATATAATTATGTATATTTTACATATATTTAACAGTTGTAATTTTATTTATAATTGCATATAATAAAAATGTAAGTGTTACCCATTAGGATAACGCCTGCACTTTTACGTACGACGTCATGCTGTTATATAGCTGACGTCTATTTTTATATTAAGTGTAATATAACTACAATTAACATAATTATTATGATGAAGAACATTAAGTCTTTTCTCATAACCTTCCCCCTTTCTTCTTTCACCAAAACCCCCTTAGGAGTAATAATTACTCAAATAAAGAAAAAAGGCAGACACCACCTAACAGGTAACGATTTATTATTATAATTTTTAGTATATATTTATTCAAGAAAAAGAGTTCATCAAAAATCGACAAAAAAAGTGCCATTTTGGCACTCATTTAAAACTTTATTACAACTTTTTGTTCCTTTTCTTTATTAATATATTTAATTGCTTCACTTGTTGCAATAGCTCCATCACTGGCTGCTGTTACTAACTGACGCACTGTTTTAACTCTATTATCTCCAGCTACAAAAATGCCCGGAACATTTGTATGACAATCTTCACCAGCTTCAACGTATCCAGCTTCATTTAGATTTATTATTTTAGCAAAATTTTGATTTTCTGGTACTCTTCCAACTGATACAAAAACAGCTGATACTGGTATATTCCAAGTATTTTTATCATTGTCAGTAACATCTATACTTTCAAGCACTTCATTAGCATTTAATTTACTAACACTAGTATTAAGTATTATTTCTACATTGCTACGTTTTTTAGCATCAGTAAGTAATGTCTCATCACATTTAAAATCATCTCTCCGGTGAATTAAATAAACCTTATTTACAATCGTTGATAAATATAGCACAGCTTCTAAAGCTGTATTACCACCACCAATAACTGCAACATCTTTACCACGATAAAACATACCATCACAAGTTGCACAATAAGATATACCACGACCTACTAAAGCATCTTCATTTTCAACTCCTAATTTTCTATTTTCTGCTCCAGTTGCAATAATAACTGTTTTACCTTCATAACTATTTTTAGGAGTCTTAACAACTTTATACGTATTATGATCTTCAATATCTATAGCTTTTTCAAAAACAAATTCGGTTCCTAAATTTTTGGCTTGTTCATAAGTTTTAGTTGCCCAATCTACTCCAGTTGTATGTTCTACCATAGGATAGTTGTCAACAACACTAGCAGTGATTATTTGCCCACCATAAGTAAGAGCTTCTAAAACTAGAACTTTTTTATTAGCTCTTCTTCCATATATCGCTGCAGTCATACCTGCAGGACCTGCTCCAATAATTATAATATCATACATCTTTATCACCCTTAAATGTCCAATCAGCAACAATTGGCATATCTACACCGTATTCTCTAATATATACTTTATGTTGACCTAATAAATCATCACAATATCTTTCCAAATCACGAGATTCAACTGTATTTAAATTTAAATGTTTTAAAGCTAGTTTTACTAAATGAAATCTATCTATTTCATTAATAACTCTCATATCAAAAGCAGTAGTAATTGCTCCTTCTTCCATATAACCATGAACATGTAAATTATGGTTATGTCTTTTATAAGTCAATTCGTGAATTAAATTTGCATATCCATGGAAAGCAAATATTATTGGTTTATCTTTCGTAAATAAAGCATCATATTCATTATCTGTTAATCCATGTGGATGTGTATCACTACTTACTAAGCGCATTAAATCAACAACATTAATAACTCTAACTTTAACTTCTGGTAAATATTTATGTAATATGTCTGCTGCTGCTATTATTTCTAGATTTGGAGTATCTCCAGCACTAGCTAATACTATATCAGGATTACCATCATCATTACTAATAAAGTTTAATATTCCTAATCCTTTTGTACAATGTTTTATTGCTTCTTCAGGACTTAACCATTGTAATGATGGATGTTTACTTGCTACTACAACATTAACATAATTTTTAGTCTTAGTTATATGATCAAATGTTGATATTAAAGTATTAGTATCAATTGGTAAATATATTCTAACTACATCAGCTTTTTTAGTTACTATATGATTTAATAACCCTGGATCTTGATGAGTATATCCATTATGATCTTGTTGCCATACATGACTTGTAAGTAAAATATTTAAACTTGATATATCTTTACGCCATGGTAATTCATTACATATTTTTAACCATTTAGCATGTTGAGATACCATGGAATCAATTATTCTACTAAATGATTCATAAGTATGAATAAAACCATGTCTACCAGTAAGTAAATAGCCTTCAAGCATTCCTTCACAAGCATGTTCAGATAAAATACTATCTATTACTTTACCATCACTTGCTAAATATTCATCAGTGTCATATTTAGTTAGATTCCATTTTCTTTTAGTTACTTCAAATACATGATTTAACCTGTTAGATAATGCTTCATCAGGTCCAAATATCCGATAATTATCTGGATTATTTTTGATAATATCCCGGATAAAACTACCTAAATTAAGCATATCACTTTCTTTTGTTACTCCAGGTTTATCTATTGGAATCATATAATTAACCATATCAGGTACATTTAATTCTTTTAATAGTAATCCTCCATTAGCATGGGGATTAGCTCCCATAGGATGTTCAGGTATTAATGCTTGTAAGTCTTTATTTAAGGTTCCATTTTGATCAAATAATTCCCAAGGTCGATAACTTTTTAACCAAGAATCAATCATTTCTAAATTATTTAAATGATCTTTATCTAAAGGTACAGGAATTTGATGAGATCTAAATGAACCTTCAATTATTTTATCTTCTAATGTCTTTGGCCCTGTCCATCCTTTTGGTGTCCTAAGTATTATTACAGGCCACCATGGTTTTTCTTCATAATTAGATTTTATTTTCTTTATTTCACTATAGGCATATTCTAAAGCTTGAGCCATGGCTTCATGAATACTTAAATCATCTTTATAATTAACAAATAATGGGTGATATCCCATTCCATTAAAGAAATAGGATAATTCTTGATCACTTATTCTAGCTAGTATTGTTGGATTAGCTATTTTAAAACCATTCAAATGAAGTATTGGTAAAACTACTCCATCAGTCTCTGGATTTATAAATTTATTTAATTGCCATGATGTTGCAAGTGGTCCAGTTTCAGCTTCACCATCTCCAACTACACAGGCAACCCATAAATTTGGGTTATCCAAAACAGCTCCATAGGCATGAGCTAAACTATATCCTAGTTCTCCACCTTCATGAATACTACCAGGTATTTCAGGAGCAACATGACTAGAAGTTCCTCCAGGAAAACTAAATCTTTTGAATAATTTTTTTAATCCTTCTTCATCATATGTTATATTAGGATAAACTTTACTATAAGTGCCCTCAAGATAAACATTTGAATAAGCAGCTCCACCGCCATGGCCTGGACCACTCATATAAATCATATCTAAATCATATTTTTTTATTAATCTATTTAAATGAACATAACAAAAATTTTGACCTGGAGTAGTTCCCCAGTGTCCTACTAATTTTCCTTTAATATGTTCCATTTTTAAAGGTTCTTTTAATAAAGGATTATCTTTTAAATATAGTTCACTTGCTGCTAAATAGTTAGTTGCTCTAAAATAAGCATTTATTTTTTCTAATTCATCTCTACTTAAAATATTACCCACACTAATCACCCTATCTTATTAATTATTTTACTAAAAAATAAAGAAAATGTCTATATTAGACATTCTATCTTTACTATAAATTGTCACAAGTTGAACCTTTCCACTCATTAGGTTCATAAACGGTTCCTACAAACACCATTTCATTATTTTTGTTATTTCTAATAATATATAAGAATGGTCTATTGAACGTAATTTCAATTGTTTCTTTTTGCATAGGCATAGCATTTTTAGATAATTCAAAATATGTTACTGCTGCTGCCTTGGTTCCAACTTCATTTAACTCAATATTTGTTTTATGAATTGCTTTTGTTACATATAATAAAATACTATCAGCCATCCTACTAAAATTAGCATCATTAGGTGAAAAAGCATCTTTTACTCCCATAGATTTTAATACTTCTATAAAGGCTTTTAGATCATATTTATAACTAAATCTTGGTAAAGCTAATACTAATTCTTTATCTTCTGATACTTCATTAGAATTATTTATAATATTATCTATTCCTTCTTTAGTTAGATTATCAATATAAGTCTTTAAATCCCCTTTTGGTAAAATACCTATGAATTCTAAATCATTATCATATGGTATTATTACCCCTTCTTCAGTTGCATTTTTAAAATATTTAGCATTATATGTATATGTATTATGCATCATTTCAACATTGGTTTTTTTACTACCAACGGTCCATTCTTCACTTCTAGTTTTATTACATTCAAATTCATGCATCCATTTTACATCAATGGCTACAGCATTAGCTAAACCTACGTCACCATCAAAACTATCTATTATTTTTTCAATCATTCCATTAGTATGTACTTTTACCCAATCATTTATTACTTTTGGAGTTTTAAATTCATCAAATAATACTTCAGAATCATAATTATTTTTTAAAGTATTAATATAATTACTACTAATAAAATCTTTAAAATTATTTCTAATGAATATAGCATTAGCAACACTTACTTTTTTACTAGTAATATTATTTATTTCTCTATTTCCAACTAAGTCTTCAATTTCTTTTAATGTATTGCCATCTGCACCTTCTTTTAACATATTTAAGGCTATTTCAACAGAGTATGGACTTATTAAATAATTTTCATATCTTGCAACAGAATTAACAGTTTTTAGAAAACGTAGATTAAAATCACTTTCATTTACTGGTGGTATTTCCACACTAATGTATACATCATTTGGATTAGGTTTCAAATTTCTCTTTTTTTGAAATCCTTTAATACCTGCGATAGTACCAATCACTGCCATTGTAATAAAAAGTGTATATAATATTTTTTTATTTACTTTCATATCAATCCCTTATCTAGTAATTAGAACAAGTAGTACCTTTCCATTCATTTGGAGTATATACTGTTCCTACAAATAACATTTCTTTTGTTTCAACATCCCTAATTATATACATAAATGGTTTATTAAATGTTATATTTATTTGCTCTTTTTCTTCTGGTAATACAGCTGCTAAATCCATTTCAAAATAAGTTACTGCAGCTGCTTTTGTTCCAGTTTCACTTAATTCAATATGGGTTTTGTGAATAGCTTTTGACACATAAACAGTGATATCACTAACCATTTTGTCAAAATTTGCCATATCGGGATTAAAGGCATCTTTCATTCCCATAGCCATTAATACTTCTTTAAATCCTTCTAAAGTATAACTATAGGTAAATCTAGGTAATGCTAAATTAAGTTCTTGATTACTAGCAATATCTTTCATACTACTATCAATATTGCTTAAGTTATCCTTGCTTAAGTTATCAATATAATCTTTTAATTCATTACTAGGCAATATTCCTATAAACTCTAGTTGCTTACCATTGACTTCTTCATACGGTATTACTATTCCAGATTCACTTTCATTTATAAAGTATTTAACATTGTGAGAATATGTATTATGCATCATTTCAACATTAGTAGTTTCCTCACCATTATGCCATTCTTCTTTTCTAGTATCTATGCATTCAAATTCATTCATCCACTTTACATCAATTGCAATTGCATTAGCAAGACCTAATACAAAATCTTCATCAATATCATTAAGAATTCTTTTAATCATGCCATCAGTTTTTTCATCTACCCAATCATTAATTACTTTAGGACTAGTAAAATTATCATATATTACTTCCGAATTAAATTTATCTTCCAAAGTTTGAACATAATTGCTTCTTACATTATTTTTATATTTATTCTTAATAAAGATAGCATTAGCTACTTTTACTTTATCACTTACAATATCATTAATTAATCTACTTCCAATTAAATCTTCAATTTCTTTTAAAGTATTACCATCAGCACCCTCTTTTAACATGCTTAAAGCTGTTTCAATAGAATAAGGACTTATTAAATAATTTCCTCCATGAGCTATTGAATTAACAGTTTTTAGTAACTTTAAATTAAAATCGTTTTCTTTAACTGTTGCTGGATTAACTGCTGGCTCTTTCTTTTTATGAATTATATTACTAATTCTATTTTCTCCAGTTACCCAAATGGTAATCAATGCTAGAACAAATGCAACTATTGCCAAAACTATTTTCTTATCAAGTATTTTTTTCATATTTTCACCTCTAAGATTATTTTACTAAAAATATTATTAAAAGTCCATTATTTTATGATACAATACTAGTGATTTAGGAAGTGATTTTATGAAAGTGTTTGATGTAATAATTGTTGGTGGTGGTCCAGCTGGTATTGCTGCTGCACAAATATTTAATAAAAATAAAATTAATTATTGTTTAATAGATAAATGTAAATTTCCTAGAGAAAAACTATGTGGTGGCGGATTAACAAGCAAAAGCATTAGAGTGTTAAACAGTTTAGGAATAAAAATAGATAAAGTTAAAAGTAAAAAAGTTAAAGATGGATTATTAGTTACAAAAAATGCTAATAAAGAGGTAACTTTAGATGATGGAATAATAATGATTGATAGAAAAGAATTTGATAATGTTAATATTAAAGAAATTGTTAAAGATAATTTATTTGCAGAGGAAAATATTAAAAATATTGATAATAATATATTAACGACTGATAAAGATTCTTATGAATTTAAATATATTATATTTGCTGATGGAATTAATGGATATAGTAGAAAACTCATTAATAACCGAAAGTTTGGTTTTTGTGTAGAATATGAATCTAAAGAATTAACTGAAAAGACTGTTTTAGATTTTAATGCAATTAAATATGGTTATGGGTGGATCTTTCCTAAAAAAGATCATACTACTATAGGGCTTGGTAATTTTATTGATAAAAAGTGTGATTATGTTAAATTGTTAGAAGACTTTGGTAAAAAATATAATTTTACTATCAATAAAAAAGATATTAAAGGGTATCATATTCCAACATTTTCACAATATGTTTATAACAATTCTGTTATTAACAATCAATATATTTTAGTTGGTGATGCAGCATCACTTGTTAACCCTATTAGTGGTGAGGGAATATATTATGCTTTAGTTTCTGGAAAAAATGCGGCTTTAAGTATTGTTGAATGTTTAAAAAATTATGGTGATTTAAAAGAAATATATTTTAAGAAAAACGAAGGAATATATAACAGTTTAAAGAAAATGAGTGTATTAAGTAAACAATTATATTCCTATAAAAAGTTCTTCTTAATAAAAATTGGAATGAATAATAAAAAGATAATGGAGAAAATAAAGAGAGTTTTTGGTTAAAAAAATAGTTACCAATTAATAACTATTTTTTTCTTGTTAATTTTAAATCTTGTTCTTCTAAAGGCTTTTCAGACATATCTTGAAGTAATTCTTGGCTATGATCAATTTGATTATCATAACTATTTGTTTTATAATCACCTCTATATTTAGTTTTTTCTTTCATTTTTTGTAATTCTTTTTCAGTCTCAGGAATCATCTTTTCTATTTTTTCAATATGTTCATCTATATCTCTTTTTTTAATTCTTCTACTAAAATAAGTGCCACAACAATTAATAGCCATTACCTTTGCTATACCATAAAATGTTCCCATACCAACAGCTAAAACTCCAGCAGGAACAGTAGAATGAAATGTAGCTACTATAAATATTTCACCTGCAACAATAAAAGCGCTCCATAATGCTCCAAATAAATTATCCTTTTTAATATCTCTTAGTTGTTTATTACACATATTTTTTCTTTTTCTTAAGTAATTTAAATCATCTTCTAAAACTGAAATTTCTTCTAAATCATAATCTTTATCTTCCTTAACGATTACCCCACTATCACCTTTTTCTTGTAAAGAATCTTTATTCATATCATAGTCCTTCCTTTCTCATTAATTGAGAATTATTATAATAAAATAAACATTAAAAATCAATATATAATAAAAACGAACATTTGAGTTCGTTAAAGTCTAAATGGTGCCTCTGGTCGGACTCGAACCGACACGATATCACTACCACTGGATTTTGAGTCCAGCGCGTCTACCAATTCCGCCACAGAGGCACAAATAGATTATATCACATTAATTTAGTATTTATCAACTACCTTTAATACCATATAATAATTGATGTGAATCAAAAAATAAGAAGCAATGTGGGGGATAATAAGTTAAAATAAAGAATAGAAAATAACCCAGGATTATTGTTATAATTGGTAATATATTTATACTTAATTCCTGGCTTGTTAATATTTTAGTACCTACTATTTCCATAATAAAAAATACCATTAATAATAGAATTATAGATATTATTATATTTTCTCCTAATAAAAAATATAAAGGCAAGTAAATAATCAAATAAGATATTACTCCTAAAAAAGCTTTAACAAATGTCTCAATATTAAAGTTATGGTATTTAACTTTATAATGTTTCAAAAGAAATCTTTCAAAAAAAGAACCCAATACAAAAGTACTATATATGATTTTCATATGTTCCCAAATACTTTCATTAACTGGGAAGAATAATGAAGTTATAAAATTTGGAAAATATTGATAAATAAAATGACTAATAAATGCTAAAAGGAATAAAAAAATAACATAAATTATTTTTACTTTTTTCATAGTATCTCCTTTAATAATTTATGTTATTATTTATTATCTATTCATTTTCTTTATAAATTGATGAAAACAAATCTGTTTCTTCCTCTTCTTTTTCTTCATTAACTGGTAAATCTGGTAAATCATCAATTGTTGCTAATCCAAAATAATCTAAAAATTCACTTGTAGTACGATATAAATTAGGTTTACCAGGTAAATTACTCTTACCACTAATCTTAATTAAATCTTTTGCCATTAACTTACGAATCATATTAATACTAGCAATTCCTCTTAATTCATCAACTTCTGCTCTAGTTATTGGTTGATTATAAGCTATTATCGCTAATGTTTCTAATGCTGCTTGACTTAAAGTATTACTTCCTCTAGTTGTTATTAATTTTTGATAATATTCTTTATGTTCTTGCTTGGTAGTTAACTTAAATGCTTCTCCAATAAAACTAATTCTTAAACCTCTATCTTCTTTTGTATATTCTTCTCTTAATTCTTTTAATAACTCTTGAGCTTCATTTTTAGTTATATTCATAACTTCTGAAATATTATCAAGAGTTATTCCTTCATCTCCTACAACAAACAATATACCTTCTAATATTGCTAATTTATTCATATTACACCTTCTCTATTAATATGTCACCAAAATTTGTTTTTTGTGATAATACTACTTCTCTATTTTTACACATATCTAAAATTGATAAAAAAGTAGCCACAATCATATCTTTGGAATAATCCTCGAATAAATCTAAAAAGTTTATTTTTTTTCTAACATTTAGTATATCTCTAATATATGTTTTTCTTTCTTCAACACTTATTTCTCTTTTAGTTATCCTGGTATTAAGAGGTTTTTGGTAATCCATTCTTTTCTGTAATTCTATTAAGGCTAATTTTAATAAATCTGGATCCATATTACCTTCTAATTCTGATTTTTTATCAATATAATCTCTTAGATTTTCTGGTACTTTAGTAAAGAATTCTCCTCTTTTTTCCTCTAATTCTTTAAAAGTATTAGTTATACTTTGATATCTTTCATATTCTAACAATTTATTTTTTAAATCTTCTTCACTATTAATAGCATATTCAGTTTCTTCATCTTCATCAGTATCCAAATTTAATAATAATCTACTTTTTAAATGAATTAATTCTGATGCCATAACTAAATATTCTGATGCATTATCCAAATCATTTTTATCAAGTGTATTAATAAATTTCAAATATTCATCAATTATATATTTTGTATCAATAGTATAAATATCCATCTTGGCAGTTCTCACCAAATGGAGTAATAAATCAAGAGGTCCTTCAAAGTCATTGATGCTTAAATTCATATTGCCCCCTTACTAGTTAAATAAACTTACTAATAGCTAATACTTTATTGTCAACTATTAAATAGGCATGTTCTCCATTAAATGTCTTTTCTTCTTGTTGTTCGTTTTCATTTGTTTCATTATTTTGTTTTTCTTCTGGAGTTTCTGGTGTTGGTTCATTTGGAATAATTACCGGATTTTCTTCATCATCAATATCTATATTAATAAATGGTAAATAATTTAAATATTTTTTTAAATAAGTTGATACTTCTGGTAAATATAGTACAGCTGCTACAAAAATAACAAATATTAGTGTTATCCATAAAAAACCAATCATACTAACAGTTCTTTTATCCTCTTTAACAGCTAATACAGTTGGTGTCAATTCTTGATTAATAATTGTGACTTTAGTTTTTTTTGCCATATCAATCATCCCATTTCATTCTATAACGATTATACTATAATAAATGCTTTTCCTCAAGATATAAGTTTAACATGCTATATCAGAACTACATATTTCAGTGGCTTCTCTGTAATTCTTTATTATTTTCTCCAAAATATTCTTTAAACTAATTTGTTCTTCTTCACTTAATGTTGCATGTTCTTCATCGTGATTAATTCCCACTCCATAATGATAATCTAGTACTTTTCCAGATTTTATAGTTACTATAGTTGGAGTATTAATTCTTTTTACTGCGGTATCATATCTATTACCATCTGGATCATTTACATAATATCTATCAAGATAGTCATTTAAAAATTTTACTATTTCATAATAAGCATTCGTTCCTTCATGAACTAATACCGGAACAATACTACCAGAGTATTTATATAAATCTCTAATTTCCAAAATATCTAAATAATATACTTTATTAATATTATTATCTTTTAATACATCGATAAATATTGGTAAAAATACTCTGGTTAAATCAGATTCAGGATAGCCCATAAAAACAATCGCAGATTCATTATTTAAAATATCAACTATTTCTTTCCCCGTTTTATAAACAAAAGGATTATCATCATTTATGTGTATTTCTATATACTTTTCATCAGTAAATGGATTATCCAAATTATTTACATCTTCATATTGCTTTTTAAACTTTAAAGCATCAGTTATTTCTTTATTACCCTTATGAACAATTAGAAATATACATAATCCAATTGTTAAAATAAAACAGATTACTGATATAATTATGTTTGTTTTATTGTTCATTAAACATCCCCACTACTCTATTGGTTTTTTAGTATTATCAAATTCCTTATCCATTAATAATTCGTGAATTATCTCTTCTTGATTTTCGACAGCTATTTCTTCAATACGATCTACTCTTAATTTTTCACTAATTAAAATTGCATCTATTTTTGCTACAGCTTTATCAATATCATCATTAACAACCACATAGTTATAATTATTAACTTCATTTATTTCATTATAAGCAACTTTAAAACGATTTATTATTTGTTCTTTAGTATCAGTTCCTCTACTAATTATTCTCCTTTTAACTTCAGTCATTGATGGAGCCATGATGAATATAAGAATTGTTTCTGGAAATAATTTCTTTATTTGCTTTGCTCCTTCAACATCAATTTCTAATATAACATCTTTACCACTAGCAAGTTGTTCAGATACTTCTTTTTTAGGAGTACCATAATAATCATTATTTTGAACTTGAGCATATTCCAAAAAGTCGCCATTATCAATTTTACGTTTAAATTCCTCAGCTGTAACAAAATAATAATCTATACCATCTATTTCATAATCCCTTTTAGGTCTGCTGGTATATGATACAGATAAAAGTAAATCATTATGTTGTGATAATAATTTTTTAATAACAGTTCCTTTTCCAGCGCAAGTAGTTCCTGATATAATTATTAAGTCTCCTCTAGTTTTATATTTAATCATCAAATCACCTTCTTAATATTCATTATAACAAATATTTTACACATAGGATAGCAAAAAGTATTGTAAATTATTATTAATTATGCTATATTAATGTTACTTGAGATGGCGCTGTAGCTCAGCTGGCTAGAGCATCCGGTTCATACCCGGCAGGTCGAGAGTTCGAATCTCCCCGGCGCTACCATTAGAATATTACTCTGATAAAATCAGAGTTTTTATTTGTCATTAACGATACAATAGTATATAATATACATCTAGAGGTGAAATATGAGTACTGAATTAGGCGGTTTTGTAGAAACTCCAGAAGCAATTGATGGAACAGAAGAAGATTTGGAAATATTTAACTATTGGTTAGCTTATGATTATTATGGTGCCGTAGTTTCTGAAGATTTTGAAGCTTTAGGGGATGATTTAAATGATAGTCATACTTGGGATTCAGTAATGAGTCAAGTACAATTTTGGTTAAATGATACTACAAGAACTGAAAAAGATATTAGAGATCAAATAGATAATTTATATGATGGAAGTATCCTTACTTATAAGAAAAGAAGTTTTATTAAAGCCTGTGAAGAACATGGTTGGAGTGAATTAGCATCATATTTAAAGAAAAAAAATAAAATTTATAATATAGTTTTAAATAGAACAAAAGATGAAAGAAAACAAAATCTATGATATTTTGTTATAATTAATATGGAGATTATATTATGAATAGAGATATATTTGCTAAATTTTATGCAATATCCAGTTTACTCGCTGGAATAGCTGGAGATTATGCTGAAGAATTTATAATGCTAGATAATGAAAAAATGAGAGGATATTCAATTAGTTTAGTTAATGAAATTGATGAATTATTAGAACAAGGTAAAACAAGAGAAGAAATAGTAACAATAATTAAAGAAAATGATTTTGTAGCTAAAGATCCTGAATTAACTAAAGATGAGGGTGAATATTTAAGAAGTTATTCCTTAAAATTACTTGATATAAGGTATCAATTGTTTGTTGAAGAAAAAGATAAACACTTTACTGATGTTGATGATGATTATGTAGTAATTGATGATGAAGAACCAGAAAGTAGGAAATTAATTAAGCCATAAAAAAATCGAGTTTACTTCTCGATTTTTTTTGTTTCTCCATCTAAACTAAAACTTTTAGCATCAGTTATTACAACATCCACTATTTTTCCAATTAATGAATCATCACCAGTAACATTAACTAATTTCATAGTATCCGTATAACCATATAATTTCTTAGAATCCTTTTCACTATGACCAAGTATTAATAGCGGTACTGTTTTATTAAGTAATTTTTTATTACTTTCTAAGGAATATTGATTGACTAATTCATTTAATTTTTGTAACCTATTTTCTTTTTCTGACATTGGAGTATCATCCTTCATTTTAGCTGCAGCTGTCCCTACTCTTGGTGAAAAAATAAAAGTATACGCTCCGTCATATTGACAATAATTTACAATATCTAAAGTTTTTTGAAAATCATCTTCTGTTTCTCCAGGAAAACCAACAATTATATCGGTAGTAACACTAACATTTTTTATTTTTGACTTTATTTTATTAAATAATTCTTTATATTCTTCTATAGTATAACGTCGATTCATCTTTTTTAAGATTTCATCACTACCAGATTGAATTGGTAAGTGAATATAAGGCATTATATTATCATATTTAGCAATTACATCAATCATTTCATCAGTGAAATTCCAAGGATGAGAAGTTACAAATCTTATTCTAGGTATACGAATTTTAGCAACTTCAGCTAAAAGAGTAGCAAAATCATAACCAAGATTTAAATCCTTTCCATAGGCATTTACATTTTGTCCTAGTAAAGTTATTTCTTGATATCCTTGTTCCTTTAATTCTTGAACTTCCTTTAATACTTCCTCAATCTTCCTACTTCTTTCCCTGCCTCTTGTAAATGGCACTATACAATAAGTACAGAACTTATCACAGCCATAAATAATATTAATCCAAGCACATATTTTAGAATCACGATTATATTTAATATTTTCTGGTACAACATCGCTATTAGAATAAACTTCAATATCTTGTTTATGACTATTATTGGCATTGATAATCATACTTGGTAATTCACTTAAATTATGAGTACCAACTATAACATCAATATATTTATGTTTATGCATTATTTCTTCAATTTCATGAGGTTCTTGCATTAAGCAACCACATATACATATTATTAAATTAGGATTTATCTTTTTTAAATGTTTACAACGTCCCAAATATCCAAATACTTTATCTTTGGCATTCTCTCTTATAGCACAAGTATTAAGAACTACAATATCAGCTTCTTCTAATACTTCAACACTGCTATAACCTAGGGCCTCCAAATAATACTTTATTTCTTCAGAATCATGAACATTCATTTGACAACCATAAGTACGTAAGAAATATTTTTTGCCTTTGAATAGAGGCTTTATATCTTGATTAAAATAATTGTGTTTAACATCAACTTTATTTCTATTACTAGCCACTTTTAAATCTGGAATATGCATTAAACCACTTCCTCACATAACTTTTTTATTTTACCATATCTCATAAAAATGTGAAAGCGGATTTTTATGAATAGTGTGAAATAAAAGTTAAGTAGATAGGTCAATATGTTTAGCAGTAGCTAATAAACAGAGGGTTGAAAAATGAAAGATTTCTCAAATATTATGAATTACCAAAACCCGCTTTCAAAAAACATTTTACTCACATTCTTGATAATTTCAAGGACTTCGACATAGTGTGACAAAAGATGCTAAAATGTGCTATGCAATTTAATGTAAATTAGACGCTTTGTATACAAAAAAACCTACTATTTAGTAGGTTTTAATACTTTTTTACCTCCCATATATGGTTGTAATACTTTTGGTATTTTTACACTTCCATCAGCTTGATAATTATTTTCTATTAGAGCTATTAAACCTCTTGGTGATGCAACTACCGTATTATTTAAAGTATGAACTAAATATGTTCCATTTTCTCCTTTAGTACGAATACCTAAACGTCTCGCTTGAGCATCACCTAAAGTTGAACAAGAACCAACTTCAAAATATTTTTGTTGTCGTGGGCTCCATGCTTCAATATCACAAGATTTAACTTTTAAATCGGCTAAGTCTCCACTACAGCACTCAAGAGTTCGAACAGGAACATCCATGTTACGAAATACATCAACAGTATATTTCCACATTTTATTGTACCAATTCATTGAATCTTCTGGTTTACATATAACAATCATTTCTTCTTTTTCAAATTGATGAACTCTGTATAATCCTCTTTCTTCCAATCCGTGGGCTCCACCCTCTTTTCTAAAGCAAGGTGAATAAGATGTTAAAGTAATTGGCAAACTATCTTCTTTAATTATTTGATCTTTAAATCTACCAATCATTGAGTGCTCACTAGTACCGATAAGATATAGATCTTCACCTTCAATTTTATACATCATTGCATCCATTTCTGCAAAAGACATAACGCCATTTACAACATCCCCACGAATCATAAATGGTGGAATACAATAGGTAAATCCTTGTTCTATCATATAATCTCTAGCATAAGCAATCATCGCCTCATGTAAACGAGCAATATCACCAGTTAGAAAATAAAATCCTTCACCACTCGTTCTACCTGCAGCTTCTTTATCTAAACCATTAAGAGTAGCAATTATATCGGCATGATATGGTATTTCATAATCTGGTACTACTGGATCACCAAAACGCTCATTTTCTACATTTTCACTATCATCTTTACCAATTGGAACAGATTCATCAATAATATTAGGAATAATCATCATTTTTTCTTTAATAGTTACAGATAACTTTTCTTCATTTTCTTCTATCTTAGTTATTTTTTCATTTATATCTGCTACTTCCTTTTTGGCACTCTCTGCTTCATCCTTTTTACCATCACGCATTAAAGATCCAATTTTATTACTAATACCATTTCTTTTAGATCTTAGATCATCTACTTCTTTTTTTGATTCTCTATATTTAATATCTAAATCGTATACTTCATCAACTATTGGTAACTTTTCATCTTGAAATTTCTTTTTAATATTATCTTTTACTAAATCTTTATTTTCCCTTATTAATTTAATATCTATCATTTCTTTTCCTTCTTTCTTGTTATTTCTTCAAATCTATATTCTTGTTTTACATCCGGATACTTTTCCTTATCAACTTTCGATAAGAATTCCGATTTAGGTCTAACCCAATATAAATCATCTATCTCATTATGATATACTACCATATCTTCTAAATTCTCCGAATCTTTAGCAACACAAATAACTCTATATTCATGTCCCTTAAAATGTCTATATTTTCCACCAATAACTATTTCTCTCATAAATCCTCCTAAAAATAAAAAGGATAGTACTAAGGAGTGCTATCGCACGGTACCATCCTTTATTTAACTCTCTATAATAACGGTATAAACCGAAGTGGTTTGCCACTTAACTCCATAGGTAGATTTCATTAACTATCTTATTAGTTTACACCAACCACTAATTCTCTTTAAAAGATTCATTAATTACTTAGCCTATATCTTCGTTGATACCAATAATATAACACAATATGTATTTTTTGCCAATACTATAATCCAATTGTCTTTTTCATAATTGGGATTTTAGATATAATAAATACTATAAAATATGAAATAACTAATACCAATATGGTTACTAAGATATTACCTAATATGGGATTTATCATATTAGTATGAATACCATGATTCTGTAATATTTTAATAATTAAAAAATGAATTAAATAAACTCCAAAAGATAAATTACCCAAAGAACTAATTACTTTATTATTTTTATTACTAAAAATACTTTTAATAACCATAAATAAACATATAGTATTTATAACTCCAAATACTGTATATGTATTAGCATAATTAATAAAATCATTATTCTTAACAGCCATATAATTACTAAAGCAAGCAACACCTATATTGGTAAGTAAAAAAATTATTATTAATATTATTAGTACTTTTTTGTTTTTAACATCGAAGTTATTAATATAGTAACCTAGAATAAAGTAAAATATATATTCATTAAATTGTAGTACTTTATATGGAACAATAAACTTCGTTAAATCAAAGTCAAATAATAGTTTAATTGTTGGAATAACAGTAGCTATTATTAATACAATTATTAAGAAGTAACCTAATTCATTTTTATTTAAGGATTTTACTAATTTAGATAAAATAGGTAATAATATATATATACCTATAATCATATATAAATACCATAAATGTGAATAAGATTCTCCACTAACTAGTTTTTTGGTAGCTTCTATTAAACTATTTATATTAAATACTTTATTTGTATAAAAATAGTATATAAAATGCCATATTATTAAACATATTAATACTCTAGGTATGTATTTTAAAAATACCTTTTTGATAGTTATTTCTTTATTAAGTAAAAGTGCTCCAGAAACCATTAGGAATAATGGTACGGCCCAAGAATGAAATAAGGCATTCACGAAATTATTAATAAGCCAATAGTTATCAATGCTAGTATGATACCAATTTGTAGCACTAACATGAATTATAATTACTGCTATTATAGCCACAATACGCATTAAATCATAACTTAATTCTCGCTGTTTCATTAGAAATCCCCACTAAAACTTTTATATTACTTATTTATTATTTTCTTTATCAAGTTTTTTGTATAATTTTTAAGTGATATTCTATTTTCAATTATTAATGAAAAATCTTTTAGAGACATATCTGCTCTAATATTAAATCTTGGTAATTCATACAAATCACTATTTCTAGTAACCTTTTTATTATTGTTAAATGAAAATGCCATACTGAAACCAGCATCCTTTACAGCTTTTTTATAAATATCATTTGTAGATCCATATGGATAAGCTAAATATTTTGTATCAAATAACAATTCTTTTGATTTTTTTGAATCATCTAATAACTCTTCATAATTCTTTAATTCATAATATTTTTTTCCATCTTTATCTTGATCATGTAAGTTATTAGAATGTGAACCAATTACCATAAGTTGATGATTATTAATAATATCATCTAAAAGGTATTCATCAAGATAATAAAAAGTATTTAAATCAGATTCTTCGAGTGTTGGAACATTTTCTTTAATACGGCCACTAATTACAAAATTGATTGCACTATAATTGTTTTTTTCTAATATAGGCAAAACTTCATAATATGATGAAATATTTCCATCATCAATAGTAATTAAAAAGGATTTTTCTGGTATATCACAAGTGTTATTCAAATAACACTCTAGAACTTCTGGTTTAATAGAAACATAACCATTATCATGAAGATATTTCATTTGCTCTTCAAATTGTTCTGTTGGCATAACATAATAATTGTCTTTATAATACTTTTCTTTTTTTTCTCTGGGTAAAAAATGATGATAAGCTAAAACAATAATTCCTTCTGTTTTTATGGAATTTGCTCTACGATATCCATCTATAAACAATATAATTCCAACAAGTAAGACAGTAATTAAAAATAAAACGACGATTCTTTTACCTTTTTTCATATAATCTCACCTTCCCTATCTATATCAATATATAATATATCATAAATCTATCTATAAACCAATTCTTTTCAAATCTTGGCTTTCTTTTATTTTTTATGCAAATAAAGGATAATACTATAACATATTATCCTTTTTTCATTATTTTTTGATACTTGTTTGTTATATCCTCATTATGTTTATGATAGTTAAATTCTTTAGAACTGATTTTCGAACCTTTCAAACAATCATTCATTACTTTTGTAATATCATTTGTTATTATTCCATAACCATCTCTACATATTTCTTTTGATGCTCCACTACCTGTAGATATAATAGGTAATCCTAATACTCTTGCTTCATCAAGTACCATTCCATATCCTTCATAATATGATGTAAATAATAATGCTTTACTTTTTAACATATATGGATAAGGATTTTTCTTACTTCCCAATACTTTAATATAATCATTTAATTCTAACTCATTAATTCTATTTATATAACTATTTGTATCAGGTCCCTCACCAATTAATAAGATTTGAAAATTTAACTTATTATTTTTTAATTTTTCAGCAGTATCAATTATTAAATTAATATTTTTAAACTCTTCAACATGATTTGCAACACTAATAAATGTTGGTATTGAAAAATCTATTTGTTCATTAATTTTACTTTTAGACTTTTTTAAAATACTATCACCATCAACATAATTAGGAATAACTATACATTTATTTATTATACTCTTATCATATAAGTTAACCATTGATTCTTGAACTTTAGTAGATACACAAATAATAGTATCAAATTTATCAAAAGCCATTTTCTTTTTAAATTTATTTCTAAATGAACTATCTTTATAACGATCTAAATCACTATGGACAACTATAATGGATTTTTTGGTATTTTTTCTACTTAATAATGATAATATACCTTTATGAGTTGAATAATCTAATGCTACATCACATTTTGGAGTATTAATTAACATAAAAATTAATTTAAAAGCCGTAAAGAATTTACCAACAATATCCCATTTTCTTTTACATAATAAATGAATTTTAACTCTTTTATCTATCAAATCTAATAATTCTTTATTAACAATAAACGTCAAATATAGGTGAACTTCATAATTATCACATAATTTAGCTTTATTTAACACATTAATTAGTGATAATTCCATTCCTCCATATTTAAGCCTAGTCATATATACATTTAATCTTTTCATATATTATAAATGATAAACCTTTGCTCTTGTAAGTTTACACACATTTTGAGTATCAAATACCACTTTATCTTCTAATTTATCCATATTATCTATTATTTCTTTATGTTTAACCATTATTACAACCAAATCAACTTTACTTAAGAATTCTTCTAAATTATGACATTGATTAGGAACTATATCCTTAGTAATAAATGGATCATAAGAAAGTAATGGACTAGCCAAATTTTCCTTTTGACGTTCCAATAATTGTAATGTAGGACTTTCACGATAGTCATCAACATTTTCTTTATACGTTAAACCATATAATCCTACTCTACTTATATCATGCAAGTCATTTTCTTCCATTATTTCACTTACTCTTTTTAAAACAAATGCTGGCATAGAGTCATTAACATACATGGATTCACCAATTACTTTGGTAAGTTGAGGATAATCTCCAACTAAGAACCATGGATCAACAGAAATACAATGTCCACCTACTCCAGGTCCAGGATTTAAAATATTTACTCTTGGATGCATATTACAAATTCTTATTATTTCATAAACATCCATACCATCATGACTACATATTTTAGCAAGCTCATTTGCAAAAGCAATATTAACAGCTCTAAAAGTATTTTCAACTACTTTAGTCATTTCAGCACTTTTAATATCTGTAACAACTACTTCACCATCAGTAGTCTTTCCATATATCTCAGCAACTTTCTTACCAATTTCTAAATCATCAGCTCCAATAGTACGAGAATTATGTTTTAACTCATACATCATATTTCCCGGAATAATTCTTTCAGGAGCATGAACCAAATGAACTTTTTTATTAATAATTGGTTTTATTAATTTATCAATAGTACCTGGAGAAATTGTTGATTCTATTATAATTACCGCATCTTCTGGACATACTTTTAATACTTCTTTAACAGCATTCATTACATAACCTGGATCCAATTTTTTAGAAAATTTATCATATGGTGTTGGTACAGATATTATATAGTATTCAGCTGGTACATATTCCGTTGTAAAAGTAATTTTCCCCTTACTTGTTGCCTCACTAAATAATTCTTCTAATCCTTCTTCTTTGAAAGATACCTTTCCTTCATTTAAAGTTTCTACTAATGCTTTATTATAATCAGTTCCTATAACTTCATTTCCAGCATTAGCCATGGTTAAGGATGTAGGTAAACCTATATATCCTAAACCTATTACATTAATTCTTGCTATCATTTTTATTCACATCCTTCTTACTAAACAATACAATAAACAAAAATTTAAATAATTTTATTTGTCTAAATATTCTTTTAGGTTCTTTTAATAATCTATATAACCATTCTAACCCAATCTTTCGCATCCATTTTGGTGCTCTTTTTATATTACCACTAAAAACATCAAATGATCCACCAACACCTTGAAATATATATGGACACACCTTATTCATGTTTTCAGTTATCCAAAATTCTTGTTTTGGTGATCCCATTGCTACAAAAATTATCTCTGCTTTACTCTTATTTATTGCCTTAATAATCTTATCATTATCTTTTTCATAACCATTCATAGTTCCAACAATTTTGATGTTAGGATACTTTTTAATTAAGTTATCTTTTGCTTTATTTATAACTTCTTCCTTAGCTCCATACATAAATATTTTATAACCATGTTTATTTGAAAGATCACAAAGCATTTCCATACTATCTATTCCAGTAATTCGTGATTTAATACTACCATGTTTTAATTTTGATGCATAGATAACACCAACACCATCAGGTATTTGATACGTTGCACTATTAAGCAAATCTTTTAAAGATTTATCTTTTCTGGCTTTAAGTATCTTTTCTGGATTAATAGCAACAATAAATGATTTCTTTTTATTATTTATATCATCTACTATTGCTTGTTTTAACTTTTCATAATTAGTTATAGATACATCAATTCCTAATACTTTTTCCTTATTCAATATAGCCACCTACTTTTAACATCTTTAATATGTCATCATCTATAACATAATTTTCACTTCTTAAATATCTTAGTTTAGCATCAACTAATCCATGAATTATTCTTCGACCATTCTTATCATCTGTTAAGTTTTCTAATAACAATAATTTTTTTATAATAATCGTATTAGAATCACCTTCTAAAAACTCTTCGTCTTGTAGTAATCCTTTATAAAGATTGTTATTATCTTGTATCCATTCACTACCTAGGTTATTTAGATATTTTATTCCCAATTTACGTTGTTCTTTTTCTTTACTATTTGATAAATAGTAAATTATATCCACAATTCCCTCTAGAGATGAAATACTTTTAATAGAAGAATTGTTATAATAATCAAGTGGTAAATCTTTTTCATTATAATTCATTATATATCCGTTATTGTCTTGTTTAATTAAATAGTCTCCTAATAACTGGCCAAGTTCATTAATGCTTGCATCATGATACCTTTTTAAATAATTTGACAATTTAATATTAGCATTAACATCTACATAAAATGATTTTATACCATAATCGGATAATTGCTTATACGTATATTCGTTTAACCAAACACTATCCTTATATCTTGGTAAATAATTAATAAGACTATGAATATAAGAATCAATATATGCTCTTAATACTTCATCATTAGTTTTTTCATATGTATCCATTAAGACATCTTCTATATCATTATAACAATTTCTTACATAAACGTTGCTACCATGTGGAATAGTTTCTTCATTAACTAAACTATATCTTCCATCAAATGATAACCAAGTATTATTATTTAATAAATCATATGCACTGCCATCACCATCAACCATTATTAAATCAAAATACTGTTCACTACCAAGAATTAACTTATTATTTTTGTTAATATCAATATGATTATTTAAGTCTTTAATAATAGAATGATTAACACCATCATAATTATGATTAATTAAATCATAAATATAAGCATTGGCACTAACATTATTACCATAATTAATATTTATTAAAACATTGTCTTTATTATAATTTTTACCTACTATAAAATCCATTTTGATATCTGAGTTTTGAAAACTTCTATTTACCACCAACAGCTTTATAACACTTTTTCTTTTATAAAAGACTCTGTAGTAAGATAACTTGTCAGTAGCATAATCACTTGTTATCTCTTTGTCCTGAATCTTTTTTATAGAATAATTGTCATCATCTATTACTATAGAATGATCTTTGATTGTTAAGTTAATTTCATTACTAATATCTCTAGAATTAGATATTTTATTAACTCTTAAAACGACAAGTGTTAAAACAATAATTGCAATAAATAATTTTATTATAGATGGTTTAGTAACAATTTTTTCATTAATATAGTTAAACTTATAAACTTTTTCACCAAGAGTAGATAATATTATTGCTGCTATTAGACTAACAGCTGGAGCACCAATAACATGACCAGCTATACAAGATAACATAAATGTAATTATAATTGAAATGTAAATAGCATAAATTTCAAAGTTATTAAATATTTCTTTTAAATTTTTAAATAAATATTTTAGTATTATAAATAATAAATAAATTATAAACGAAAAGTATACAACAAAACCAATAATACCATAGTTGAAAAAAATATCAAAAAAATCTATTTCAACTAACTTAGAAGTAGCTGATGATTTTTCATTATATATTTGGCCCATTCCAAATAGTTTTTCTTGTAAACCAGCTCTTTTGTAACTAGAAATATGTTCCATTAAAAATACATCTCTACTACTAAAGATAAGATTTAAATACTTATTTGTTATGTAAATTGGTTCATCAAGAAAATCATACATTGTTTTATAATAATTATTTAATATTACATTTGAAGATGTATTAGTAACAACTTCAGAGTCCCTCATTGCAATATCAGATATTTCAAATGTATCATGTTGAACTTTTATATTTTGTAATGATGACGATTTAGAAAAACACAAAATTGCAATTCCAATTAAAAATAATGTAGCAATAGGACTAATATAATCACGTTTCTTAATCAAATCATATACATTCTTTAATAATAAGAAAAAGAGTGTAATAAAAACCGAAGCTATAACAGTTTTTGTTCCTATTGTATATATAGTATAAATATATAAAGAGGATATAATAAAACTTAATATTCTAAACTTTAAATCCTTTTGGGTATATAACTTGATGAATACAAAAGGACTTAAAATACTAACAATAGAACTTATTTCATTTGCTGAGAAAAACCATCCTATATTTCCTACCTTTATACTACTGTAACTTTTAAAATTAATATTAAATAGCAACGGAACTAATAGAAAAATAGCATAAATAATTCCACATATAAATAAAGAGTTATAAACATTTTCTTTGTTCTTATTATTTATAAGTAGTAACGTTGCTACAGTAAGTGGATAAAAAATATACTTTATTAAGCCTACTATTTCACTAACTATAATAGTATTATTTATCAAAAACAAATCAAAAACAAAAATAAATGCATACAAGAATATTGATGTAATATACCTTATTATTCGCTTATCATGTTCTTTTTTAAAAATAAAAACATATACTAGCAATCCAAGTAAAAGGCCTCCTCGCAAAAGAGTACCTAACAGTGCAACATTAGTAAATTTTTGAAGCATACAAATAAGGACATCAATAATAGGTGATGTAACCAAAATAATATCAATTAAAGATATGTTGTTTAATTTTTTCATAACTTTTACACCATTTTCTATAAAAAATCTCTTATAACTGGGATATGTTTTAATATATATGTAATTATGCCACAAACGACAAAAATACCTATAACAGAAATTAAATAACCTATGAATATATTAAAGTTACATAGGATTTGAACTAACCCACTAGTAAATATTCTATACCCTATTAAATGGTGAAATAAATAAATACCAAAGGTTGTTGAACTAATAGTATTTATAAAACTATTCAACTTATTATTATATTTAATGTTCTTAAACCTATTATATAATAAATAAATAAGTGATAATGACATTATAATTACCGGTAATGAACTAACATCATCAAATTTATATGATATTCCATTTCCATATAAAGATGGTAAATATGATAATAAAAACATACCTAAAAATGAAACTACAAAAATAATTCTAGTAATATTAATATTAATGTCATTATAATCATGTTTTAGATAACTACCAAAAACGTAATAACCAATTGTATATGGAACAAACGATATTAACCAATAACTACTATATTTTATTCCAAAACACACTAATAATAATTTTAAAATTGCAGGTATAAATAAAAAGAATATAATAAAATAATAGTAGTCTTTCTTTTCAAATTGTTTAACCATTTTTTGGATAAATGGTGTAATAAGATATAATCCAAGTAGCATATATAAGTACCAGTAAGGTTTAATGTATGGTTCTGCTAAAAATTTAGATATAAAAGTTAATATATTTATATTTTTAATACCTGTATCTTTTACATAAAGCAGTCCTGATATAATTATTAAAGGGACCAACACCTTAATAATATTTTTAAAAATCTTTTTATATGAATATTGTTTTTCTAAAATTAAAAATCCTGAACATATAATAAATAGAGGTACTGCAACTTTGCAAAAAGAAAACAAAAGGCAAAAAAAGAAACTGACTCCTTTTGTTTCAAATAATAAAACATGATTAATTGTATGATTAATTATAACTAATAGACAAGCAATTATCTTTATTATATTTATGTATATATATATATCTTTCTTACTATCTTTCATACATTAACCCACCGCAATAATTATAGCAAATCAGCAGATTAAAGTCCACTATCTTTTTATTATCTTTTTAAGTCTATTAAAGAATAAAGTTTGTTTAATTATAATATAATAACCAGTTGTTACAATACCATTTATTATAAATATTATTATTCCTACTAATAGCCACATAAACAAATTATTTATTGTAAAAATATTAAATATAAAATAACAAATAACTATGTTAATACCTAAACCAAATAAATAAGCAATAACTTTTTTGTAATAATTCCAAACTTTATCATTAGTTATTTTTTTAGCAATTATTCTAGGAAAATGAATAAAATTTCCTGTTATAAATGCAAATACTGTGGCGCAAAGAACTCCTGCTATACCAAATTTATGAACAAGTATTAATGATAAAGAAGTATTAACTATGCATTGGTAAATTGATGAGTTTTTAACACTAGCAAATTCTCCAGCAGCTTTAATATATGCTTCTAAGGATATTTTAATAATATTAATAAATAATACGGAAACAAATAGAAAACTAACAAATAAACCAACTGTATATTCATCACCATACCACAAACCAATAAATGGTGTTAATAAATATAACAATGGTGCAAACAATAAACTACCTATGAAAAATAATAAAGAGTTAAGTTCATTAAATGTAGCTTTGGCCTTTTCTTTTTCAGCAACAAACAAATTTCCGACACTTGGTAAAATTGCTGAATTAAGTCTTTGAACCATTAATTTTATCATACTAACTATTTGGTTATATGCTGTATAAATAAATACTGATCCTAGACCAACAAATTTAGAAAGAATAACTACATCAATATTTTCGTTAATTAACGTATTTACTTTACTAACTATTAAACTATTAGCTTCCTTTTTAAAACTTAAATCCTTTTCAGCATTTTTTACCAAATAGTTATGATCTTTTTTGGATATTTTTACTAAAATAATATTTTTAATAATACTTAATATTAAAAATAATGATAATATAAGTAATAATTTACCACCTAAATATGAAACTATAATAACTGTTATACTTTCAAAAATAGAAAGTAAATGATTTAGATTACTGGACTTATATAGTTTTTGTTCTGATTCATAAATTATAGCATGGGCAGTTGTAAAGTATGATAAGGCACTCGATATTATAAATAATATAAAACATACTTTTATATACCATGCAGCAATTGTAGTTTCTTTTATTAAAAACATTATACCAAAAGATAACAAAATACCAAGGGCAATTACAATTATTCCAATTATTCTAAAATAATACTTAGCACCACAATAAATAGAATTGATTTTTTTTGTATCTTTTTCGTGAATTGGTTTATATAAATGGAATGCAACACTAGCACTTATACCACCATCAACTAAAGATAAATAAGTAAACAATTGATAAAAAAGTTGGTATATACCAACATATTCCTCACCTAAATATTGTAATAAACACTTGGTTTTAACAAGCCCTAAGACAGCTATTATAGAAGTCATTAAAATTCCATATAAAAATGTTTTTAGAGCATTCTTTGTTCTCATAAAACCTCCTATAATCCCAACTTTTTAGCCAATCTTTCTGATGAATTTCCATCATTAAATTCATTAAATATCGCATTAACACGTTTTCTCTCTTTTTTATATTCATCAACATTTTTAACCAAGTTATCAACAAACATTTTCAATTCCTCAATATCATTGATTTTAACACCTGGCATATAGTCTTGGATATTTTCCATGGAAAATCCTATTTTATAATCATTAAAATCATCTACAGTAAAACCAATCGGCTTTTGAGTTAATAAATAATCAACATAAACACTAGAATAATCCGTTATTAAGGCGTCCGTAATCTTATAAAGTTCAGTCAATTCAACATCTTTTGATATTAAATATTTATCATCTAAAATAATAATATTAGATAGAGATTTGGCTTTAAATACAGACAAATCTTGTGCTGGATGAAGTTTTAAAATTATTACTACATTTAATTTTTTTAAATAATTATTCATATCATCCAACATTTTACTACTATAAATGATAGGAATACCTAAAGGAAATTCATGTGTTGAATCAACGCGATCTGAGTGATACGATTTTCTAAATGTTGGTAACCATAAAATAATTTTTTTATATTTTTTAAATTCAATTAATTTTTTATCTACATTTGTTTTATTGAATATAACATCATTACGAGGATTTCCAACAACAATAACTTGTTCTCTTTTTAACCCCTGTTGATCCATTACTAAATGAGCACAAAATTCTGATGCATCTACACGATAATTAACATCAAGAGGAATCATTCTTCTATTTTTTATACTTTTAATTGCAATACCATGATTTATGCAAACAGTTTTAGTTTTTCTATTAACTCTAACTAAATTACGATTACTAAAGATTAAATATTTAGCATTTTTTGCTATCCAAAAATATCTTAACCATTGAAAAAAAGTCTTTTTAGTTCCGTCTTTCCACATAGTTAAAAAATAAACATTATCTGTCTCTCTATTTTTAAATTCATTGGCATTATTAACAAACCAATATATCTTATATCTTTTGTTATATTTTTTCTTAATTAAGTATTCATAAAATGATCTGGCATTATCCGAATAATCAGCATGACTTTCAAATATTAAAACATTTTTAATACTAAATAACGAACCAAAAAATAGTAGTATGTTCTTAATTAAGTTTTTCATATTGTCTCCTTATTAATCGTGATATCCATTTCGTACCCATCTATCAGCATTTTCAAAGTCATTAGGGGTATCTATTTCTTTTGTTCTAATATAAATATAATCTAAAGGCATCTTAGGTAACATCAAATAATAGGTATGCCCCGTAGTTGGCTCGGTTTCATTGGCTTTAAATTGACAAACTCCAGTCCACTCCAAATCTCCATGTTCCCTTGAAAAATCTACTACTTTTTCATCTTTAATCTCCATAAGAACAGGATTGTCCGTTCCAGGATCAGTCCCCGCAACAAATTCATTTTCGCAATCCAAAATCGTTTTTATATCTTCAGGATTAACTAATAAATCTCCATCAATAGTTATAACATATTCATTAGCATATTTTGCTGCCTTCGATACACTATCACCAGTTCCAGTATTTTGATAGTCATTATTAAAAACAAATACAACATCTTTTCTATATTTTAAAACTTCTTCGATAACATCTTGAGCTTTATATCCTACAACTATTCGAATATCATCACAATCTTTTAATAATTCTAAATTTCTTCTAATTAATGATTTTTCATCAATTTTTACTAAAGCCTTTGGAATATTCATTCCTAATCTTTTTCCCATTCCTGCACATGGAATTACTATTGTTTTATTTTTATACATTTTCTACACCAACCTTAACAAGAATTCTTCTAACTTTGCTCCATCATATATAGCATAATTAGCAACTTCAAATAAGCATGGTGCAATGTTTCTTACTCCACCAAAAGCAATAGAAATATCAGCATTCTTTAATAAATTGTAATCATTACTTCCATCACCAATAGCAACAATTTTACCACCCAATTTTTTTATTGCAGTTTCCTTTTTTAATATTTTGGCAATATTTATAATTTTATCATCCTTTACATTGGCATTTGAACAAAAATAATGATCTTCCATATGTATTTTTTTCATTAAGCCTTCAATCCAAACATCTAAATTGCTTGTAACAATATAGCATTGATCATGATGAGTATTAATAAAATTTATAACAGATTTTTCCAAACCAATATTGGAAATAAAATCCGAAACTTGAGAAACTGGTATATCACTTAATAATTTTACCCTAGCAGTAAAGCTTTCCTCAAAATTCAACTCTCCCATCATTGTTTTCTCAGTTAAATCGCGCATTTCAGCCTCTTTATTTATACTTTTCGCAATTTCTGGTAGAATCTCTTGAGTTGTTACTGTCGAATCTAAATCAAATAAAAAAATAACTTTATTCATCTTTTTTTACTCCTTTTTTTGCTTTCTTTTTGATCCATTATTAATGGATGGTTAATTAAATTTTTATGTTCAAATAATATATTAGTTTTTAATACTAAAAATATGAAGAATATCATTACAGCAATATACATAGCTATAGCAATTGTATCATTATTTAATACAAAGAAGATCGATATTGCAGAAAAGATTATATTAATAAAATATATCAATATAATAGTTTTGACTGGTGATGATGTCATTCTAAGTAATTGATGATGCAAATGTTCTTTATCTGGAGTTCCTATTGACTCCCCTTTCAAAACTCTTCTTATAATAGCGAATAAAGTATCAACTATTGGAATAAATAATAATAAAATTGGAATTAATATTGAAGTAACGGTAGCCACTTTATAACCAATTAATGCAATAATTGATATCATAAATCCTAAAAACATACTACCAGTATCCCCCATAAATATTTTAGCTGGTGGAAAATTATGAACTAAAAATCCTAGTGTAGAGCCAAGCATAATTAATGATAAAATTACATCCAATCCACCAAACTTATTTAATACAAAACCGATAATTGCAATAGTTAAAAAATAAATAGAACAAATACCGGATGACAAACCATCTAAACCATCTATTAAATTGATAGCATTGATAACAGAAACTATAAAGAATACTGACAAAAACATATTGATATAGGTTGGAAATTTAAATACAAATCCTAGTAAAGTAATATCAGAAAAATACATTTCACCATAAACAACTACTACAAGTGCTGCAATGGTTTGAAGTAAAAATTTCCATCTAGCTTTAATTGGATTAATATCATCAATTATACCTGTTATAATAATGATAAATCCCCCAATTAAAACACTAATCATCCTAGAATCATCAGCTACTCCAAATAACATATAACCAATTAAGAAAGCTGCAAAAATTGCTAATCCACCAATTCTTGGCATTGGTTTTTTATGTACCTTCCTTTCATTTGGAATATCTAATGCATTTATATGAACTGCAACCTTTTTAACAATAAAAGTCATTATTAAGCTAACAAAAAAAGTTGCTCCAATTATATACCACATATTAAAACCATTAACTACTAAATTCATAATTAACACCCTATAACAATTATAACTTATTATGAAGCAAAATTAAAGAAAAATCTTAATAGTTTTACCTATTAAGATATCTTTTTCTTATTACAGAAACAATTCTTTCTGATGCATGACCATCACCATATGGATTTGAAGCTTTACTCATTTTCTCATATTCTTCCATATCAGTTAATAGTTTTCTAGTTTCTTCATAAATCATGTCTTCATTTGTACCAACCAGTCTTAATGTTCCAGCTTCTATTCCCTCCGGTCTTTCTGTAGTATCCCTAAGAACCAACACGGGCTTTCCAAGTGCTGGTGCCTCTTCTTGTATTCCTCCACTGTCTGTAAGAATTATATACGATTTATTTTGAAAATTATGAAAATCAAATACTTCCAAAGGCTCAATCAACCTTACTTTATCACAATTATCAAATACATCATGCGCAATATCTCTAACTACTGGATTTAAATGAATTGGATAAATAACTTTTACATTTGAAAATTCATCAACTATTCTTTTTACTGCTCTAAAAATATGTTTCATTGGTTCACCAAGATTTTCTCTTCGATGAGCTGTTAAAAGTATTAATTTATCCTCTTTCTTAACCCACTCTAACTCTTTATGATAATAATCATCTAAAACAGTACTTGACATTGCATCAATAACTGTATTGCCTGTTACAAAGATTTTAGTTTCATCAATATTTTCTTTAATTAGATTATTTTTACTTAATTCAGTTGGAGCAAAAAACAAATCAGTCATTCGATCAACCATTTGTCGATTCATTTCTTCAGGATAAGGAGCATACTTATCATATGTTCTAAGACCAGCTTCAACATGTCCAATATCAATTTGATTATAAAAAGCCGCTAAAGAGGCTGCAAAAGTAGTTGTAGTATCTCCATGAACTAATACAAGATCTGGTTTAACTTCCCTCATAACTTTTTCTAATCCAGTTAATACCCTACTTGTTATATCTGATAAACTTTGTCCTTGTTTCATTATATTTAAATCATAATTAGGTTTTATTTTAAAAGTTTCTAAAACTTGATCGAGCATTTCGCGATGTTGAGCAGTTACACACACTATACTTTCTATATCTTCACTTTTTTCTAAACATTTAACAAGTGGAGCCATTTTTATAGCTTCCGGTCTTGTTCCAAATACACTCATTACCTTTATTTTTTCCAAAAATACCACCCTCTATAGAAAGTATAACGAAAATTTTATTATAAGTCTATAATAATTATAAATATTGTCTCCATTCAGTAGTTTGATATTCAAATAATTCTAATAATTTATTTAATAATTTACTAATTTTTTTATCCGTAATTCCTTCATTATTCTTGATTTCTTGGAACTTTATTATACCTTTATTAGTGCCTTCAATTAACATACCAACAATTTCTCCATCGTTTGAATTCATTAAATTCATATCAGTCCACAAACTATTAGTTATTTTAATAAATACATTTATATCATTTGGTTTAGTATTATATTCCTTTATTATACTAATTATTTTTCTACGATATCTTTGATATTTTTTCTTAGCATCCAGAATACTTATTCTTAATTTTTCACTTTTAATTTTTCCCTTAATATCATTTATACCATTTATACCCATTGATACTGTCTTATACATTTCTTGTAAAATAATAATATTTCTTTTCATTAAAAAATCACCATTAATAGTATGGTGATTATTATATCAATTATTCTCTAATTACTAAGTTTGGTTATTTTAAACAATAAATTTAATACTTTAGTATAAATCACTGCCATTATAATTGTTGTAATTACAGATACTCCAAAATAAATATAAATATTATAATTTGATAATCCTATATATCTATAAGCAATGAAACTAATTCTTTGTAAAATATAAATACTAAAAGTATACTTTCCTAAAAATAATAATAGTCTATTACCAATTTTTATTTTCATTGATAACATCATAATAATTATAGTAAATACAATAGATTTTAGCAAATATACAATATAATTATACCCTTGTAAATGGCACATTAGAAATATTAATACTAAAATTAGAAATAATAATATATAGTTATAATTATCTTTTAAAAATTCAATTATTTTCTCTTTATAGTAAGAAACAAACATACCGGCGTTAAAGCATAATATTGTATTATACCAAATACCTGCTTTAATTCTAAATTTTACTAAAATAAACATATATAATGTAGTTAAAAACAATGTTAATAATATTCCTTTTAAATTATCTTTTTTAAATATACTAAATGATATTAAAACAAATAAATATAATACGAATGTTGCAAAAATAAACCAATTACTATTCCCAATATCATTCCATCCAGTAAATGCTAATAACGTAGTTTTTAATGAATAATTTTTACCAATAATAATATTTAATATAATAAATAAAGCAACAGCAATATCAAACATAATTAATAACTTTAAAATTCTATTTTTAAAAAATCCTTTAATATAGTTTGGTTTATTTTTGATTGATTCTAGTATTCCATATCCCGAGTAGAATAAAAAGGTTGTTACCATTAATTGACTAATATCTAAAATAATTTTTAAATAAATATTATCTAAATTATTTGTATATTTTACATAACCATTAAAGTGACTAAATAATATTAAGCCAACGAAAAAACCATTTATCATTTGTGTTCTATCATGATTTAATGCTGTAATATCTATACCTTTAATATGTTTAAAACTAATTCCTATTAATGAGGCTAGTACAAAAGCTCCAAAAATATATAACACTATTTCACCACCAAACTATACTTCTTGAACTACTGCGATAATCATTGGTTTACATTCAGTTTCTTGATATAAATATCTACTTAATTCTTCTCTAATCTCAAGTTTTATTTGATTAAAATCTACATATTTTGGAGTAATATTACGAGTTATAATTTCTTCACATATTTTCTTAATTTCCGCTATCATATCTTGAGAATCTTTGACATAAATGAATCCTCTAGTTGTAACTTCAGGTCCAACTAATAATACTTTATCTTGTTTATCAACTGTAGCGCTTATTAATACAATACCATTTTCACTTAACATCTCACGATCTTTAATAACTAAGTCTCCAATATCATCATTACTATTACCATCAATAAAAACATCATTAACTTTTACTTTAGCAAAATCATCAATTAGTTTACCATCAACAAATGTTACAACATCACCATTTTGTTTAAGTAATATATTTTCTGCTGGGATACCTAAAATGTTGGCTAAATTAGCATTATTAACCATATAACGATATTCACCTTTTACAGGCATATAATATTTTGGATTAATAAGCTTTATCATTAACATTAAATCTTCTCTTGATGCATGATGTAATATTTCTTTATCACTTGGTATAGTTTCGATATTACAACCAAATTTGGCTAATTCATTTTGTAATTTAACCAATATTTTATCAGTTGAATCATATCTAGGTTCTGCAAATACTACTGTATCAGTATTTTTTAATGATATATATTTATCATAGTTATTTAATATTTTATTCATATTGGCATATGGAGTTGTTTTATCATCCATAATTAAAATAATAGCATTTTCATCATTTATATTAGATAAATCTCCAATGATATCTGGATTAACGTTTAAATATCCTTCTTTAATACTAAAATTGATAACATTTTGTAATCTTTTGCCCATAACAATTATTGTTCTATGGGTATTTGCAACCGCTTCAAATATTTCCATTATTGTATATAAATGATCTGGTAATATAGAAAAGAAAATCCTTTTGTCATGATGATTAATAACATTACGATAAAAATCAACAATCCTATGCTTTGGGGATGTATGACCATTCTTTTCAGCAAATGATGATTCAGAAAGCAAACATAAAACACCTTGTTTACCAACATAGGCTATTTTACCTAAATCCATATCATAATGTCCTTGCATTGAAGGATCAATTACAAAATCTCCAGTATAACAAATAGCTCCATCTTTGGTATTTACAATGTACATAACAGCATCTGGACAACTATGAGAAACTGAAATTGGAAATATTGATACATTATTAAAAGTTATCTTTTTATGAGGCTTTATTAAAATAATATTACCTTCTGGTACCCCTTCTTCTAATAATTCAAACTTTGTATAATTAGTTGCATACACTTTTAATTCTGGAATATCTTTTAAAAGATCTGCAACAGACCCCATATTTTCTTGATGACCGTGAGTTATAAATAAACCTTTAATTCTTTTTCTATTATTTATTAAATAACTAAAATCAGGCATAATATAATCAATACCTAATAAATTGCCGCTAGCAAATTTAATACCTGCATCAAAACAATAGATATCATCATCTACTTCTATAACATATGAATTTTTACCACTTTCTGATAAACCACCCAAGCCAAAAATCTTTATTTTACTCAAATTAATCACGTCCTTAAAAAAGCTTTTTGATAAAAAGATTATACCAAAAAAGCCTCTTAAAATCAATATCTTTCTTCACTAATAAGTTCACTTACATACACCATATCTAAATCTTTAAACTTTATTGAATTAATAAGTAATTTTAAATTTTCAACCTTCAAATTACTTTCAAGATAATATATATCGCCATTTGTAATATTATTTTTAATGTTAATAAAAGATTGGTTATTAACAATCAAATTGCTTTTCACTAAGTATTTCTTATTTCTACGACATATATCTTCAATTTTCTCATTTAGGTAACAGATATTTGTATTATGATGCATTTTATTTAATATATTCTCCATTTTATTATAGTTATTAGTATCATTATTTATTAATTCACCGTTTTTATAATTACTATAGTTATTATAATTAACCAGGATACTTACCTTTATATTATTACTTAAAAGATATTTTATTGCCGCATCATTATTATTAACTATTAATGCCACTTGATTTTTATATTTATTACCCCTAATAATTATTTTATTTATATTGTCTTTAATACTATCTTTAGGAATTATCCAAGTATAAACTAAATATTTGGAATTAAATGAGTTTAATTTTTTCATTTTATAATAACTTTTTTTAGTATTAACTTCTGCACCATATAATCCAGGAATAATGTAATCTCCATCAATGAGTGCACTAACCGATTCAATTCGATAATTCTCCTTATTATTTTCAATACTTTGATATACTTCATTTTTTTTCAACGTTAAATCAGCTATTTTTTCGGCATAAAAAAAACTAAATAACAAAATACATATTAAACCAATATATTGGTATTTCTTCATGTAATTCACCTAGTAAAATATATGAATATAAAACAAAAAGATAACCAATATGTTATCTTATTTAAAATGATTTTTTATTAATTCGGACCCTCTTTTAGGATCATCAAATAATATTTCATATACCATCTTATCTTTTCGTAATTCATTAATAAATATTACTTCTTCTTTAGTCATAGTTCTATATTCTATTTCATCATCTTCAATAACTTTGACGATATAATCAGTACCTAAAAGATAATCTGCAGATACACCAAGAATATTTAAAAATTCTACTACTGTTTCTAAAGAAGGATTTCTGGTTTCTTTTTCATAACTACAAATAGTAGATTTACCTACTCCTACAAGATTTCCAAGTTCTTCTTGAGTCAATCCCTTCTTTTTACGAGACTCACGAAGTCTATTACCTTTAAGCATAATTATTCCTCTCTTCTAATTATGCTTTAAGTATATCCAAGTATTTTTTCTATTTGCTCAATGTTTACCCTATGTAAATTTTTCTACAAAGATGGCCTTCCTTTCTTTTGCTCATTAACATTTCCAACTAAATGTTGTATTACCTCGACATGACACTTTTCTTCAAGATTATATAAGAAATCCATGCCAACACCCAACTCCTCCAATTTATCAAAAATTGGTTTCATACCTAGACTATTATTAAAATAGCATTGTTTGACAACATCTATTCCAACAAGTTCAACCAGTTTTTTTGCACATTCTACTTGAACATCATAATTTGCCATATTTAAATCAGTATTAATGATAGTTAAATATTGGGTAAATCCTTCGGTTAATCCATTGAATACTGAATTTGAAATAATTTGATCAATTCTATTTACAATAAAACCACTATAACCAAAAACATTGCTATTTGAATCTATTCGATAGTCAGTACTAGCTAAATGTAACATTTCATGATAAAGTTCTTCTAATAAAGAATCTTTAAAACTAACATGTTCTCCAACATAACCTAAATCCGCCAATTTCAAAAGTTTTTCGTCAATTACTACCACTGGAGCATTTAATGAACACTCTGTTTTTTCTCCCAAAACTATCCTTAAGCAGGATAAATTATAATAATATTGTTGTCGACAATCTTCGGGAATTGTTCTTTCTATATTCCTTAATATTCCAAGAAACATATCATTAATTGCTGGGTGATTAGCAATATCTTTTAATAATGACTCATTCGCTTTTAATGCATTTAATAAATTGTCCATATATTCTCCTATATTTATAGTATATCACACATTTTATATATAAAAAGTGGATTATTTTGAAGTGAACCCCAAATAGTTCACAGTAATAAAAAAGTAAGTCAGGATTTATTTTCCTGACTTACTTTTTTATTAAAGTGTCCAAAATAGGGTTCACTTCATTTATCCACTTTACTATTTTTACTTTTCTTTTCTTCACTTACTTCATCTGTTTTTTTGTTAGTTGACAAAAATGTAATTTTCTCAGCTATAACCTCAGTAATATACTTCGTCTCTCCATTTTCATCCTCATAAGATCTGTTTTGTAATCTTCCTTTAATCCCAATTACATCTCCAGCATGACAATATTCACTGGTATTTGCTGCAACAGCATTCCATAATACACAACGAATAAAATCAGTTTCATACACACCATCGGCATTTTTAAAATTTCTTTGTACTGCTACAATAACAGTTGTCACTTTTTTACCATTTATTGTTTCGTTTGCAACTGGATTATCTGTAAGGCGACCAACCAAAACCACTTGATTCAATATGTTATTACCTCCTTTCAATTTCACTTTAACAATTAGAGAAAAAAAAAGCAAATTACCATTTTTAATAATTTAAATTATTATTTGAATATTTTTGTAAAATAATTAAAAAAAAAACATTAATAATTAAATAAAAGCAAAATTTAGTAAAAAGATTGTTTTTTTTTATTTTTTTTGTTAGTATTTATATGAGCATAGGAGTGGGTAGTATGAGTAAAATGCTTCAGATTAATGCTAGTAACCTAAATAGTTTAAGAAATCAATACAGTCCATTGAATAGTTTTTATGTTGATGAAAACGACGGAACATTGATTTTTGAAAATATGAGATTAAATATTAGTGAAATATCTTTAGATGAAATTGTCCTTATGTTTGATATTAATGATTTTCGTTTATTTATAAGAAATAATTATTATAAAAAATCTCCTTATAACGATCAAATAATTTCCTTAATTCAAAAAAATCAACTAACGGATGAAGATTACAAAATAGTTGATGAATTTGCTAAAGATATTGCATTAAGAATTAATTTATATAATAGATATAAAGGTATACTTGATAATAATTTAGAATCAGAAGGAATTAAATTATTCTTAAAAGATACAGTTATTGGTAAAAAAATAGTTAATTTAGCTTCTCAAGCAAGTAATCCACATGATAAAAGTATTGCTACTGCAATAACCACCATGTATGAAAAATATAATGTATTAATAAATACACCGGCTGATGAGCACCAAAATGAACAAGAATCTAAAAATTTAGAAAAGGAATTAACAAGAACGAGAAACAAACCGGATTTTGAAAAATTCTTACAAGATGAACAAGAATATTTAGACAGACACGATAAAATAAATACTGCAGGATTTACTAGTATTCTAGCTATTATTGCTGTTATAGTGGCTTTTGGTGTTTATTTGGCTGTTATATCAATTGGTTAAAAAAACATCTTCAATTATGAAGATGTTTTTACATTAATAGTTTTCAGCTTTTATTTCAAAATAACTTTGAGGATGAGCACAAACAGGACAAACTGTAGGAGCGTTTTTCCCAATAACAATATGTCCGCAGTTTCTGCATATCCAGACTCTATCACCATCTTTACTAAACACCATCCCTTCATCTATATTATTTAATAACTGACGATATCTTTCTTCATGATGTTTTTCAATTTCTGCAACCATTCTAAATTTAGCTGCTATAGCTTTAAATCCCTCTTCTTCTGCTACTTTAGCAAATTCTTGATACATATCAGTCCATTCATAGTTTTCGCCATCTGCTGCATCCTTTAAATTATCTGTTGTTGTTGGAACATCTCCACCATGTAATTCTTTAAACCACATTTTAGCATGTTCTTTTTCATTATTAGCAGTTTCTTCAAATATTGCTGCTATTTGTTCATAACCATCTTTTTTAGCTTTTGAAGCATAATAACTATACTTATTTCTCGCTTGACTTTCACCAGCAAAAGCTGCCATTAAATTAGCTTCAGTTTTACTTCCTTTTAATTCCATAATATCCTCCAAAATAATTATACAATAAAAAAGAGTTTTTTTAAAACCCTAATTTGTTCTCGATTGTCAATTTAATAGCGGTTTTTGCCTCACCATTAATGGTTATATCATTGAATGATGGAATTACAACTAAATTATCTCCCGTCGGTGCTACAAAACCGCGACATATTGCTATAGCTTTTATTGCTTGATTAAGTGATCCTGCCCCAACTGTTTGAATTTCACAACATTTCTTTTCACGATAAATATTGGCAATAGCTCCAGCAACTTTACTTGGATTAGATTTTGATGAAACCTTTAGAACTTCCATTATTATCCCCTTTCTATTCTATATATATTGGGGATATTAATTTTTAGAACAAAAAAGAAATAAAACTATTTCTTTTCTAATAAATAACCAGTTACAGGATCAAGTAATTCGATAATACCATGGATTAAATAGAAATAACCAAGCACTAATACTTGAATGTCATTTTCATAATATAGATTAATAGTAGTTAATAAACCACATAGTATAAAGATTATTAATGTAATTATCTTCATAATCCAAATTCTATTTTTTCGATCATTATAATAATCAGCTTTTTTTAACTTAATTAAAGACATCAATATTATCCAAATAAATAAGGATAATGCCAAATACCATTTGTTGCTTTCAACTTTTAAGAAGCATACTATAACAAATACTATTACACATGCTAACGCTGTAAATAGTCCTTCATAATCTTTGTTTTTAAAAGTTAGTAAGTATTGAATTAAATTAAGTACTCCATATACTCCTAAAACACATAAAAATATTGTTTTTACTTCAATAAAATGTAATATAGGTAATACTAGTAATGCACTACCAACGATTATTAATAATAAAGCAATAATTAAATCAACAATTTGTTTTTTATTCATAAGTAATCCTCCATCTAAATAATAGTTTAGTTTTCGTAAAAAGTCAATAATCTACATATTTCTTTTCAAAAGTTGATTTAATTCAACTGCATATTCCATTGGTAATTCATCCCTAAAACAATCCAAGAATCCTAATACTAATAATTCTGTTGCTTTTTCTTTTTTTATTCCCCTACTCATTAAATAAAATAAGGTTTCTTCACTAATTTTAGATACCGTAGCTTCATGTTCAATATTTGAAGTTATATTATTACAAGAATTATTAGGTATAGTATCGCTTTTAGATAATTCATCTAAAATTAAAGAATCACATTTAACAATACTTTCACTATTTTTTGCTTCACTTGTAATTCTAACTTCTCCCCGATAAGTGGCATTACCACCATTTTCAGCAATACTTTTAGATATAATACTGCTTTTTGTATTCTTCCCCAAATGAATCATTCGAGCTCCACTATCCTGCATTTGATTGGATTTAGCTACACTTATTGTTACACAGGTACCTTCGGCATTATCTCCTTTTAAGACACAACATGGATATTTCATAGTAACTTTTGAACCAATGTTACCATCAATCCATTCCATTTTTCCTCCAGTATCTACAACAGCCCTCTTAGTTACTAAATTATATACATTAGTTGCCCAGTTTTGAATTGTAGAATAGCGACATTTACTATTTTTACCCACATATATTTCTACTACAGCAGCATGTAAAGAAGAATCACTATATGTTGGGGCTGTACAACCTTCAACATAATGTAATGATGAATTGTCATCAACAATTATTAAAGTCCTTTCAAATTGTCCCATATTTCTACTATTAATTCGAAAATAACTTTGTAAAGGACGATCTAATATTGTATTTTTGGGTATATAAATAAAACTACCCCCACTAAATACCGCCGAATTTAAAGCTGTAAATTTATTTTCATGAGTATTAACTATTTTCCCAAAATATTTTTTTACTAAATCTGGATATTTAGCAATAGCATCTTCAATTGAAGTAAATATTACTTTCTTTTTAGAAAGTTCCTCAATCATACTATGATATATTACTTCACTTTCATATTGAACACCCATACCATCTAAATGTTGTTCACTTTCTAAAACACCTAAGTCATCTAGTTCATCACGAATCGGTTTTAAAATATTATTCCAATCATCTGTAAGAGCTTTATCAGCTAAGTTATCTTTATAATAAATAATATTATCAAAATCTAATTCTATTTTGGGACCAAATTTAGGCATATCCAACTTGCTAAAAGCATCATATCCTTGAAGACGAAAATCTCTTACCCATTCATCTTCATTTTTAATACTTGATATAGTTAATACTTTATCTTTGTTAATACCAACTATTTCCATAATAACCTCTACTTTTTAATTATTGTAATAATAGCTTTACTTGGTAGTAAGGCACAGTTTTTTCTATTTGGTTGTAAATATAAATCTTCATATACATTTAATTCTCCAAGTAATTCTTTATCATATTCTTCTTCATTAATCATTTTGTTAAACTCATTAATTACCTTTTCAGCATAAATTAAATCTTTACCAATTAGTTTTCTAATAAAAATACTAGTTGCAGATGTACAAATAGCACAAGCTTCTCCATCAAATAGGATATCTTTGATAATACCATCTTCAATTTTCATCATCATATCTATTCTATCTATGCATGAATCACTTTTAATAAGATTTCTTTTATAAGATTTATCTTCAATTAAACCCTTATGCATAGGATGTTGATAATTATCTAATATTATTTCTCTTCTTGTTTCTTTATCCATTATTATCACCTACAAATTCTTTTACTATTAATTCATCTTTATTACCATTATTTATCAAAAAATTTTCCATTAACAAATTAATACTTCTCTTTTCACTTATTCCTCTACTCATTAAATAATATAAATTTTCTTTTTTAAATTCCCCAATATAAGCTGAATGACTAGATTGAACATCATAATTATCAATTAGTAAGTTTGGTAATATTTTTCCTTTACCATTATTTAAATTTATTATTTGATTGTCCTGATTACATGTACATTTATAACAATCTTTATTTACTTTACTTGATACATCTAATATAAAATCATTATTATCAATATTAATAATATGATTAAATATATTACTACAAGTATTTGGTTTATTATGATTTATCCTAATTTTAAAACTATTATTGTTAGTATTTTTAGAACTATAATGATATTCTACTTCTGAATATTCAGTATTTAGGTTTATTTCTATATTCTTACTTGTATCAATATTATAATCAAATACTACTAATTTAATATCATTCATAATATTGTAAATAATATTTTCTGAATCAGCTGGTTTAATATATAAAGTTGTATTCTCTTTTATATCAATTGTTTTCATTATAACCTGCATTTTCAATTTCGTAAGCTAAGTTTATATCCCCAGATTTTTCTATAGTACCATGATTCATTACATGAACATAATTTGGTTTTAAAAAATCAAATATTCTTGGATAATGAGTAATTATTAATATTGATGTTTGAGGATTTTCTTTTCTATAATCATTTATATTACTGCAAACAATTTTCAAACTATCTATGTCTAAACCGGAATCAATTTCATCCAAGATAATAAATTTAGGCTTTAAAATCTTCATTTGTAATATTTCATTTTTCTTTTTTTCTCCACCAGAAAATCCTTTATTTAAGGATCTATGAATCATATCTTTAGAAAATTTTAAATCATCAACGGACTTGTTAATTTCATTAATAAAATCAAAATAATTAATATGTTCGCCACTAATCTCCTCTTTAGCAGTTTTTAAAAATTCAGAATTGTTAACACCATCTATTTCTGTTGGATCTTGCATTGCTAAAAAGATACCTAATTTAGCTCTTTCATCAACTGTTAAGTCATTTAATGATTTACCATTAAAACTAATAGTTCCTCCAGTAATAGCAAATTTATAATGTCCCATTATAGTCTTTACAAGTGTTGACTTTCCAGTACCATTTGGACCCATAATGGCATGTATTTCGCCATCATTTATTGTTAAATTAAGACCTTGAATAACTTCAATATCTCGATCAATTACTTTTACATTTAAATCTTTAATCTCTAACATAACTCACCTATTTAACTTATCTATCATATCTAAAAGATCATCAATAGCATCAGTATTACCCTCATTTAAATCATTTACTACACATGTCTCCATATGCTTTTTTAATAATAAATTCCCTATACTTTTTAAAGAACGACTTACTGCAGATACTTGTGTTAATACTTCATCACAAAAGCGATCATCATCTATCATTTGCTTGATACCTCTGACTTGTCCTTCAATAACATTAAGACGTTTTATTATATTTTGTTTTTCTTCACATGTCATATGTTTAGCTTTAGGACATGTAGCACATTTCTCTTTCAAAATAATCACCGCAATTATTATACACCCCCATAGGGTCTATGTCTAGCAAAAAAAATAATCTAACTTAGTAGATTACTTTATTAACTTATTAATATCAACATTACGATTATGATTTATTTGTTCCCACTTGGTTTGTTTTTTTACTAAACACAAACAATTTATTGGTACCCATGTATAGATAAACAATGGGAATAATATTATTCCTGGTAATACCGGCAATATCTTTTTCTTTTTATAAAGAAGCATAAATACTTGTAATAATTCTGTTACTAAATAAGCTATTAATATTAACCACATTGTCACACCAGGATAATGAAATATAACTAGACCTATTCTAACTAGAATATTAAAAAAATTTAAAATTAGGATAATAGGTCCCCAATAAACAATTGACATATCAAACGAAGACATTCGACCTGTTTTAATAAAATCTTTAAATAATTTCCAAGAATAGCGCTTACGACATTCTAGTGATCCTGCCGACCATCTTTTTCTTTGGCGCCATGAAGCACCAAATTTTATTGGATATTCATCAAATGTAATGGCATCTTCAACAAAAGCAATAGGTTCATGTCTTAAAGCACATTGCCCAGTGAATTCTATATCTTCAGTTAAAGTATAAGTTTCAAAACCAACCTTCTCTATATAACTTTTTCTTACCATAAAACCTGTGCCATTAATACTACATGAAGCATTAAAAGAACCACGAGCTCGATTAAAGAAAATATTTTGGTATAAATAAAATAAATTATAACTACCACTTAACCAATTATCTGATGGGTTCTTAGCATCTCTAAACCCCTCAGCACAGTTATAACCAGCTTCTAAACATTCATTCATCTTCTTTAAAAAATCAGGATGAACAACATTATCAGCATCAAAGATAACATAAGCATCAATACTTTTTTCTTTTTTTAGTTTATCAAAAGCGAATTTTAAAACATCACCTTTAGTTTTAGTTGGAACTGTACACTCAAGAACATTTGCTCCACTCTTTTTAGCAATATCTTTGGTCTTGTCAGTACAATTATTAGGAATAACATATATAACATATTTATTATTAGGGTAGTTTTGCTTTTTTAAACTATCTATTAAATTGGATATAACACTTTCTTCATTTCTAGCAGGTATTAATATAGCAAATTTATTATTTTTTTTGGTACTTTTAAAAACAACTTTATTTTTTAAAGTTATTCCTAACCAACCAGTAATAATAAAATAAGTGCTATAAATAGCAACTATTATAAAAATAATCCTAGAAATAACTAACAAAATATCTATTGCCATACTTCTACTTCCTTTATATATAAAAAAATAATTCTCTTCTGGTGCCGCAACAGTGAATTGAACACTGATTTAATCCTTACCATGGATTTGTAATACCATTATACTATAGCGGCATGCATAATAATTGTACCAAATTTAACCAATATTAGCAATACTAATCAAATGCAATAAAAAACCCCACAAAGGGGGATTTTTTGTTTTCATGGTGGCTCCAACGGGAATTGAACCAGTGACACAAGGATTTTCAGTCCTCTGCTCTACCGACTGAGCTATGGAGCCATAATGGCGGTTCGTACGGGATTTGAACCCGTGATCTCTTGCGTGACAGGCAAGCGTGATAGGCCACTACACTAACGAACCATTGGTTGCGGGAGAGGGATTTGAACCCACGACCTTCGGGTTATGAGCCCGACGAGCTACCAAACTGCTACCATCCCGCGATAATAAACTAATGGCGGAGGAAAAGGGATTCGAACCCCTGCGCCGATTTCTCGACCTGTCGGTTTTCAAGACCGATCCCTTCAACCGGACTTGGGTATTCCTCCGAGCCGCATTTCTTCAATGCATTTTGATTATAACAAATTGCTGTAAAAGTGTCAATAATTTATTTAATTATTGTATATATTACTTTTTATGAAAAAAACCTTGAAATTATGTACTATTTATATTATACTAAGTATGTCTTATTAATTAAGACAGTGCCTGCCCAAGTGGCGGAATAGGTAGACGCACAGGACTTAAAATCCTGCGAATGTTAAAGTTCGTGCCGGTTCAAGTCCGGCCTTGGGCACCAATTAGAAATAAAAAATCCTAGATTATTCTAGGATTTTTTATATTCTTGAATTTTTGTTTCAATCCAAATTGGTAACATTTCTTTTAATGGTGAAAAGCCTTTTCTGGTTTCTACTATTCGTCCATCATCTTCTATTTTATAATAGATATCTTTAATAGAAAGTTTAAATTGTTTATTTTGCTCATTTATTTCTTTTATTTGGGCATATATTTCTTCGTCATCATGAACATATTCACTGACATCTGGTACAAAATCATATGACATTTCTGAAATATGGCATAAACCTACCCAATCATCATCTACACGAGCAAAAAATCCGAATGACGATATTCCTGTTACTTTACATTTAACAATATCTCCAACTTTATATGCAGGCATTTTTTGCACTCCTTATCGCCATCATTATATCAAATAATTATAGACTTTACAACCAAACCATTCTATAATATACATTGGAGATGTAAATATGGATGATAATAAAATAAAAACTATAAAAGAAATAATTGAAGAATTAAGGCCATACTTAAATATGGATGGTGGAGATATAGAATTTGTTAAATACGAAGATAATTTTTTATATATAAAATTAACTGGAAGTTGTCAACATTGTATGTTTCAAGAAAATACCATTAATGATGGTATATTGGAATACTTTAAAGAAAAAATGCCAGAAATTGAGGGTGTTATTAACGTATCTATATAAGCCAATTAATTTTCTGCAGTTGAGCGTATTTTGATATTTCAAAATACGTTTTTTTTAAGAATTTTTCGTATTCTTCTACTTTTTCAATTATTTTTATTAAATCATCTTCATTCCTACTTTTATTCATAACATCCTCATAAATATCAAAATAATATGTTGGAAATAATAATCTAGCAAATAACATATTATACATATAATTGTCTAATCTTTGAACTTTTAAGTATGATTGTAGTTCTTCAATAGTTTTATCATAACCAACAGAGAAAAAAGTAGATTTTAGATATTCGGCAATATCACGAATTTCAATATCAAATATAAAAGATAATGGATTATAATAATTAATCTTATAATTAGGATAAAATACTCTTCTATGTGACCAAACAATTTTAGGAATATAATTACTATATGTATTATTAATAATATGTACATAACTAATAGCATTTTCTGCTAAGCCTATATAATAGCTAAATGAATTTTTAATAATATCTTTATCTAATCCTAATTCCCTAATTTGATACTCATAGTAATCAATTTTATCTTCCCATAATTTTTCCCAATTATTACGATAAATATTTGAATAATTATCATTCAATATCAATTTTCTATTATTATCAATGATGTCAAAAATATTAAATTCTTCTTTAGGATTATTTATTTGAAATAAAATATAATTATTACCATTAATCTTTGTAAGATAAGAATTTTCAATATTTAAAATTGGAATATGGATATCTAATCCTTTGTTTCGTAAATCGATAATACATTTAATAATATCATTCAATTCAGATGGGGATCTATTATAAAAAACAAAAAAATAATTTTGGTTTTGTATTTTAAAATGATACTTATCATTTAATTCATCTAATTTATCAACATTAATATTATAGTAATAACATATTGATTCTTTCATACTATAATATATAAAAAAAAATAGGTTTTTAGACCTATTTATTAACTTTTGCTACTAAGGCATCAAACATGTTTTCACATGCCTTTAAAAATGCTTCCTTATCTGCAGTAAAATCAACTGGTGCTGCGGGTTGTACTGGAGCAGAAGCAGTTTCTTGAACTGGTGCTGCAGGTTGTACTGGAGCAGGAGCAGCTTCTTGAACTGGTGCCGCAGGTTGTACTGGAGCAGGAGCAGTTTCTTGAACTGGTGCTGCAGGTTGTACTGGAGCAGGAGCAGCTTCTTGAACTGGTGCTGCAGGTTGTACCGGAGCAGGAGCAGCTTCTTGAACTGGTGATGCAGGTTGTACTGGAGCAGGAGCAGCTTCTTGAACTGGTGCTGCAGGTTGTACTGGAGCAGGAGCAGCTTCTTGAACTGGTGCTGCAGGTTGTACTGGAGCGTTACCTAATGCAACTGGTTGGTTTGAATCTGTAGGTATTGCAGCGCTTATATTATTACTATTTGTTAAAGTATATCTACTTTTCAATAAATCAAATGAATTGATTGGTAAAGTTAATTGTGTGAAGAAATCATCACTTGCTTCTACTTCAAGTGGTGCTACAATATATTCAACTGGACTTCCAGCAATTATTTGACGTAACATCTCCTTTGTTGCATCCCATTCTGTACTTTTATCCGCTATTTTTGTCAAATGAGCTCCCTCTAATTTAGATATTAAAATAATTGGAAGGCCCATTGTTCCACTCATCTCATTATCAAATACAATATAATCTCCATTAGCTCCTTTAAATGCTGTTACTAATGGCTTTTCAATAATGGTTCCAGATAACAAATTTATTTTAATCTTTCCCATTTATATCAATCCCTTCTTTATCCTCTTTTAATTATAGCAAATGACTTTTTATTTTTCAACACTCTTTATTCTTTTTAAAATAAAATATCTACAATCATATGCACAATTATTTTTTATATATTCATCTATCTTTTTATAGTCATTAATTGGTTTAAAATTCTTATTATTTTTATCATTAAATCCCTTTAAACGTACCTTACCATAAGCATAGTCTCCTAGAATATAATCAAAAGAATCATAATAATCAGTTATTTTTCCTTCAATATCACTTAAATCAAAACATTCACGATAATCTTTTATTAATTCATACTTTTTATCATCTATAACAACAATCATAAAAACCTCCCTAAAAAACGATAAATGCTAAAATTGAAGCTAACATTCCAGCTGTTGCAATAATACTTAAAACTAATAATATATCAACAAAACCATTACCGGATGTAACTTTATTATTTTCCCTTTCTAAAGCTTCGATAGCTCTATCCAAAAGATAATCTTTATTAATAGCATTTTCCCTTATTTTGAAATAATCATAGACTTGGGTATTAACTCTATCTACCCCTTTACTATCCATTCCTCTAATATCATCCATACTATAATTTAATAGTTCATAAGCTTTAATATTTAAATAATGCTTCTCTTCTGGTATTAGTTTCTTACCACTATTAGCCAATTGAGTTTTAAAATAATTATCCACTTCTAAAGCATTATCAGTCATTAAAAAATTAAATGAAACACGTAGTGGATTTGGAGAACTTGGGGTATATAATAATTCATAAAAATATTTAGTTTCTTCTTCTGTTACTTGATAATTATTCCTTTTAGCTATAAACATATCAATTAAATCTTTTTGAACAATTATAAAATAATCATTTCTAAACTTAGTTGTATTATGAGCATTATATTCCTCAACACGATAATAGTTTCTTAAATTCTCTAAAAATAAATTTACTCTATTTTTAGTATATCCATATTTAGTTAAGTTATTTTTAAATAATTCTTCATTACTTATCGATAATGGATTAACAATATCTAGTTCACTATAAATATTAATTAACATTCTTACTACAACAACTAAAAAAGAATTATACAACACGCCTTGTTGGTTAGTATAACTTTTTTGGTAATCATCAATAGCTTTAGTTAACGCGTCATTTATAAAGAACGAATTCACTATTATCACCTATTGTAAGTATAACACAATAATTATTGAATGGGAATAGAAAAAGCATTACTTTTCGCATAAATACCTCCACCATAGATTTCTGGTACCCTTCCATTGATAACTTTTGAGGCTATTAATACATCATAATTTATAACTATTTCCCTTTTAGTTACTGGAGTTATTAACTCTTCTGTTATTTCAATTGTCACATATAATTCTACTAAAGCATTATTTAAACCATAATCCGTAATTTTTGTTTTTAAATTAGTTAAAATACTTCCAATAAAATTAATTGGAATAATTATTTTGGGTCCCAAACTAGCCAAAAGAACATTATTTGAAGCAATTAATAATGGTACTTTTAAATATAAACCATATTTATTACTATTGATATTACGATCATTAATACTATTTCCTTTTTCTAAATCACTTATTTTATTAGTTATTTCTGTAGTAATATCTTCCAAAATGGCATATGAATTATTTAAATTATAATTAACGTATAATATTTCATCATCATTATTGGTATTAATATCTAAAATACTATTTAACTTATTATTAACTAATAAATCATATCCAATATTTTCACTTAAAAATCTTTTAGTCCATTTTTTTATTTCTATTTCACTTATTTCTATAATTTTATCATTTAAATTAACACTATAATATCTAAATATAATTATAGTTAAAAAAAATATCAAACATCCTAATAAGATAATTATATTTGATATTTTATGTTTTTTATATTTCATATTAAATAATATGTATTAGAATCCTAAAAATGATTTTAAAAATAAGAATAACCCTACTAAGAAAGCAATAATTACTAATACTATTAATGCTTTTATCCAAATATTGTATTTATTGTCTTCAACTATTTTGTCATCATCAACAAAATCTTTTTTATTAAATAAATCTTTGGTTAAAAATGAATTATCTATCTTTTCTATTTTATTTGGTTTTTTTTCTTCTTTTTCTTTTACTTCTTCTGGTGACAAAATTGATATATCGTTATCAATCATATCCTTTGGTTCCTCAGCCATACTTTCGTATACTTGGGTATCACCATCACCTTTTAAATCTTCCAGTAAATCTAACTCATCATCACTTACAATTTCTTCTTTTTTCTTTTTTTCATTGATAGTTATAGTATTAATAAGCTCCATCAATTCTTCTTGTTTTTTCTCAGAATAGCCATCATCATCTGGAGTATCATCTAATTTTAAATTGTTTAAAATATTATACTGGGTATCCCTTAATTTTTTATTTCGTAACTCCTCATAACTATCATTTTTGTCAACTTTTGCCTTTTCAATTACAGCATTGATATCATATTCTTTTGTATCCTCATATTCAATTTTAATCTCTTCTTTGGGTTCGATACGAATACTTTTTCTTTGAGGAGCAGTATTATATTTAGTATCCAAAATCTTTTTAATTTTTTCAATATCAATTTCTGGTTCTTGATTACCTAATACTGTAGCATTACTACGAACAGTAAAACTATCTAATTCTTCATCATTAATTTTTTTATACAATTCAGTATTTTTGGAAACCCTTGACATTCCATTATTTTCTGAATAGCGATCAATTCTCTCTTCCATAATGCTACCTCCATACATATCATAACATAATTTTTATTATTTTTAAACAATTCAATTGATTTTCCTTTGTCTATTTACTATAATTAGACAAGGAGGATTTATATATGTTAAAAGTAAATGAAAATTGTATTGGTTGTGGTGCTTGTCAAGCAATAGATGATGAACACTTTGAAATGGACGGTGTATCTACAGTAATATCTCAAGATAATTTAGATAGTGAAGCTTTAAAAACTGCTGTAGAATCTTGTCCTGTCGGAGCTATTGAATTAGATGAAGAATAAAAAATGTTGGTAACTTAATCGTTATCAACATTTTTATTTTTGGCCAAAGAATATAATTTTTTTATTTCTTTAATTGTTAAAGTACGATATTCTCCAGATTGTAATTTATCTAATGTTAAAAAGCCATAAGATATTCTTGTTAATTTTAAAACATCAATATGTAACGCTTCAAATAATTTTTTGATAATATGATTTCTACCCTCGATAATAGTTATTTCTATAAAAGAGGTGTTTTTTTCAGAATCCTTTTTCTTAACTTTGAATCTTCTTATATCAACTTTACGTCCATTTATTACTATACCATTTTTTATTTTATTAATATCATCTTTATCTAATATCTTATTTATTTTAGCAATATAAGTCTTTTCTATTTCATAACTAGGATGCATTAATGTATTGGCAAAGTCACCATCATTAGTAAGTAGTATTAAACCTGTAGTGTCATAATCTAAACGACCTATTGGATATATTCTGGCATCAGTATTTATTAAATCTGTAACTGTAATTCGATCATGTTCATCAGTAACGCTACTTACTACACTACGTGGTTTATTTAATAAATAGTACTCATGAACAACATCTTTGTTAATTACCACACCATCAATACTAATGATATCAGAAGGGTTAACTTTAGTTCCCAGTTCACTTACAACTTGACCATTAACCATTACCATTCCCTTTTTAATTAAATCTTCTGCTTTTCTTCGAGAGGTATAACCAAAATTAGCAATTACTTTCTGCAATCTTTCCATATAATTTCTCCTGGGAGATATTATAGCACAAATGCTCAAAAAAAGATACTTGTTAGTATAAAAGCCATAATTATACCTATTAAATCCGCAAATAAACCTACTATTAAAGCATATCTTCCCTTTCTTATTCCAATAGAACCAAAATATAGAGCTAAAACATAAATTGTTGTATCTGTACATCCTTGTAAAACTGAGGCTAGTCTTCCGACAAAGGAATCTGGACCATATTTAGAAAAGATATCATTCATTATAGCAAGGGTTGCTGTTCCAGATATGGGGCGTAGAAATGCCATTGGCATAATTTGAAGAGGAATATTAAACTTGTTAACTAAAGGGGATAGAATACTAAAGAATTTAATAATAAAACCACTATCTAAAAAGATATTAATGGCAAATACCATGGCAACAATGGATGGAAAAATAGAAATAGATAAGCTTAATCCATCTTTTGCGCCTTCTAAAAATGAATCATATATATTAATATTCTTTTTAAAGCCACTAAATACAATAATTAAAATACTAATAGGAATTATTATTTTAGATAGAATATTCATGGTTTATTTCTCCTTTTACGAATAAAATAATCAAGTAATAAACCAGATATACTGGAACAAATAGTTGCTAAAACAGCAGGAATTATAATTTCGGAAGGATTACTAGAATTATATGATGTTCTAAGAGCTAGGACGGTTGTAGGAATAATAGTAACGCCAGCAGTATTTAAAACTAAAAATGTTATCATAGGTGTTGAGGCAACTTTTTTATCAGGGTTTATTTTTTGTAATTCACTCATTGCTTTTAAACCAAATGGTGTTGCAGCACTCCCCAACCCTAGCATATTGGCAGCAATATTAGAAGCAATATATCCTAAGGCCGGATTTGATTCAGGCACGGAAGAAAATAATCTAGATAATATAGGTTTTAATAACTTAGCAAATTTAGACAAAAGACCTGAAACTTCCGCTATTTTCATAATTCCACTCCATAGTACAATAATAGGCATAATAGATAACATTAACTCTAAAGCTTTCTCACCATTTATCAATATACTATTATTTAAGGAATCTAAGTTTCCAGTAAATAAAGAAAAACATATACCAATAACAATTAAAAAGAACCAGATATAACTTACCATTTTAACCATCCAAATAGTTTTTGCCACCAGTTTTTATTTTTATTACTAGTAGGAACATTTATATATATTTTTTCTGTTTTTATTAGTTCATCACCTATGTAAATATTTACATATCCTATACTATCTCCATTAACATATTTGATATTATCATATAGTTTATAATCTAATCTAATCCTATTTTTTTCTTTAGATAATACTGGGATATATACATCATTATCAATATACAAATCATAATTATTATATTTAGTATCATTCCTAATTTTAATATCTTTATTTAATACTTTTACAGCTTCATATTTTTTAAATATATCTTTATATAAAGTAAGATGATCTTGAAAATCATTACCATCATTTAAAGTAACTATAACTAAATTAATATTATTTTGACTAGCAGTAGTTACTAGAGTACGATGAGCTTTTTTAGTATATCCTGTTTTGCCTCCAGTTACAAAGTCATAATTATGTAAAAGTTTATTTTTATTAATCCAACTATAAGTTTTATAATTGGTTTTTACTACATATTTTTTTGTAGAAAATATTTCCCTAAAAATTTTATTATTCATGGCATATTTGGTTAATAAGGCCATATCTCTAGCAGTTGATGTATTACCTAAACCATTACTTTCTTCTAAGCCATGAGGATTATAAAAATAACTATTATTCATACCTATCTTTTTGGCATATTCATTCATTAACATAGCAAAATTTTCATTGCTACCAGCAATATTTTTGGCAATAACTAGGGCAGCATCATTACCACTTCTTAACATTAATCCCATTAATAAATCTTTTAAAGTTAGTATTTCTCCAACTTCGATATAAATAGCACTACCATAGGCTTTTAATACCTCTTCTCCAACTACAATTTGTTCATCTAATATTCCATTTTCGATAGCTATTATACAAGTCATTATTTTAGTAGTACTAGCAATTAATCTTTTTTCATCAATGTTATTAGCATGTAATATTCTACCTGTATCTAAATCCATAACGATACTACTTGATGCACTAATTGCTAAAATATTAAAAGGTGATAATAGTAATAGTATTAATATTATTTTTTTCATATCTATCTCTAAAGAATATGTTTATATTAATAAAAAAAGCACATTAAGTGCTTAATAGTTATAATTATATATACCATGTATTTTTTCAATATCGGTATTACTTAAATCTATTATTTGGTATTCATCATTTTCATCTTTTTCAACATTAAATATTATGTTATAGGATATTCTGTCATTTATATTTTGCATTTTATCTAATTTATAATCTAAATAGGATAAATCATTTTCTATTCCGTAATAATCATCATCAACATTAGCTTTATAATAATCATATACTGTTACTTTGACTTCGATAAGTGCTAAGTTACCACTATATTTTTCATTAACTATTTCATATTCCATGTCTTTATATTGTCTTTTAATTATCATGCGATACTTGTCTTTTTGTTCCTCACTCCATTCTTCATCTGCCAAATTCTGTTCAAGATCACTAATTACTCCAGCACTTAAAGTTTTATATTGTTCTAAAAACATTATTACTTTATCTCGAGCACTTTTCTTACCACATCCAACTAATAATAGCATGAGTATTAAGATTGTTATTATTCGCTTCATTTAATCACCTTTTTTATTATTAACATATTATATTTTTTTATAACTTAACTTTATTAATTCATAAATTCTTAATTCATTATCCGTTATTTTTTCACCTAATTTTCTTTTAACTCTCTTTAGCATTTGATTCCAATTATTAGATGTTTCATTAAACCATTCCATATATAAATATTTTAGTTTTTGATAGTTTTTATCCACTTCTATCTTATCTATTTCTTTGCTAATAATATCTTTTATTATTTTTTCTTGACGTAATTCATTATCATATTCTATTTTACTAACTATTACGTATTTCAATTTTGTTACTACTCGTTCATTGGTATTATCAATTATTCTTAATTCATCATCTAAAGTTAAATAACTACGTGCTAACTCTGTTCCATCATTATCCAGCAAAAGTGCTATTGCGCAATTTTTGTCAATTAACAATATTTTACATTCACTAATATCTTGAATAATTTTTACTTTATTGGCAAGAATATCTTCCATGACAGTTGTAGATATATAAATACAAGGTATCTTAGTTATAAAAGTATAGTCATCATTTCTATCCCATTCGTAAAAAAAACAATTATTTTTTTGAAAATTTAATTTTAAATCGTAGCAATAATTCATTTATTTTCCCCATTCCATAACATATTAGAAATAATCCGATAATTACCAGCCATATAATTGGGCTCCTAATAATAAAATAAACAAAATCTATAAATGTATACCCTATCACTAGTAAATTAAAATATATTATTAATAAAAATAATCCTAAACTAATAAAAAAACATCCTAGTAATATACTTAATAATTTCATATCTCTAAAATATATGATACAATTGTAGTGGTGATTAATGAAAATGAAAAAAATATTAATGATTATATTTACAATATGTATTACATTATTACTTAGTGGTTGTAAAGAAACTGAAAATCCAATCGTAACTATGGAAATTGAAAAATATGGAACAATTAAAATGGAATTGTATCCGGAATATGCACCGAATACAGTAGCCAATTTTGTTAATTTAATTGAAGCTGGGTTCTATGATAATAATTCATTTCATCGCTTAATGCCAGGATTTGTATTACAAGGTGGAGATCCAGATGGTAATGGATCTGGTGGTCCTGGATATACAATTCGGGGAGAATTCTCAATTAATGGTTTTCCTCAAAATACCTTAAGTCACACAACAGGAATTGTTTCAATGGCTAGAACAAGTTCTGATTATAATTCTGCTGGTAGTCAATTCTTTATAGTTTTAAGTGATAATTATACATCATCATTAGATAAACAATATGCGGCCTTTGGTAAAGTTATTGAGGGTATGGATGTGATTCAAAATATTGCAAATAATGCGGAGATTGAAGATGCTGAAAGTGGTAAATTAAAGGAAAATATTAAGATTATTAAGGCCACTGTTGATACTAAAGGTGAAAAATATACAGTAAATAAATATCAAAAATAAAAAGTGTTATAATGAAGTGAACCCCAAATAGTTCACAGTAATAAAAAAGTAAGTCAGGATTTATTTTCCTGACTTTTTTGACTTTAGTCTATCTGTGTTGTAAAATAATATCCAATCTTCTAC
>JAEEGK010001396.1_pt1 | contig 60616 bp, 44 predicted proteins | sample 8958771 | NCBI WGS metagenome assembly JAEEGK01 (sample SAMN16246547, study PRJNA631951) | gut metagenome | biome: gut microbiome; feature: rumen; material: SC-attached | host: Bos | place: Iran: Karaj | collected 2018-10 | reverse complement strand
GGCTACGGGCCGTCGAGCAGCCACACCATGGGACCGCACCGCGCGGCCGAAATCTTCAAAGAGAGAACCCCCGACGCCAGCGGCTACCGCGTGACCCTCTACGGCAGCCTCGCGGCCACCGGCAAGGGCCACTTCACCGACAAGACCATCATCGACGCCCTTTCGCCAAAACCCACCGAAATCCTCTGGAAACCCGAAATCCAGCACGAGTTCCACACAAACGCCATGCTCTTCGAATCGCTCAAGGGCGAGGAGGTTACAGACCAGTGGAAAATCTACAGCATCGGTGGCGGCGAGATCGCGGACGAGCACTCCGTGATGGACCACGAAGAGCGCTACGATGAGAACAGTATGTCGGAAATCGTGAAGCTGGTGGAGAAGTACGGCATGAATTTCTGGGAATACGTGGAAAAGCACGAAGACACCGACCTTTGGGACTTTTTGGAGGAGCGCTGGAAGGTGATGCAGTCAACTATCGAGAAAGGATTGCAAAACGACGGGGTGCTGCCAGGCGGGCTGTACGTCAAGCGAAAAGCCACGCAATATTACGTGAAAGCGCGCAGCTACAAGGCATCGTTGCAGGGCCGCTGTCTTGTGTCGGCCTACGCTTTGGCCACGGCGGAGGAGAACGCCTCGGGCGGCAAGATCGTCACCGCGCCCACCTGCGGCTCGTCGGGCGTGCTGCCGGCGGTGCTCTACCACCTCAAGCACAACCACGACTATAGCGACAAGTTCATCCTGAAGGCGATGGCCACGGCCGGACTCTTCGGCAACATCATCCGCACCAACGCTTCCCTGTCCGGAGCGGAAGTGGGCTGCCAAGGCGAAATCGGCTCCGCGTGCGCTATGGCCGCTGCCGCCGCCAACCAGCTCTTCGGCGGCTCGCCGCAACAGATCGAATACGCCGCCGAGATGGGCTTGGAACACCACCTCGGTCTCACCTGCGACCCCATCTGCGGTCTCGTGCAGATCCCCTGCATCGAGCGCAACGCCTTCGCCGCCCTCCGCGCCCTCGACGCCAACCTCTTCGCCATGATGTCCGACGGCAAGCACCTCATCAGCTTCGACAAGGTGGTGAAAACGATGAACCTGACGGGCAAAGACCTGCCGAGCCTATACAAGGAGACGGCGATGGGGGGACTGGCGGTGGATTAAAGCCCTACTTGGATACGATAAAACAAGCAAGCATAAAAAAAACAGCTTCATAAGAAGCTGTTTTTTTGTGGGACGTACTGGACTCGAACCAGTGACCTCTGCCGTGTGAAGGCAGCGCTCTGAACCGACTGGGCTAACGTCCCTCATTTGCGGCTGCAAAAATACACTTTTTTCTTTTACCAGCACCTTGTTCGAAAAAAATAATTTCCAGTTGCATAACAAACTGTATTTCAGCATATTCGCTGTTACTTATTCTTCATTCCACATTCTACATTCTACATTTCCGCAAACATCTCGTCATTGAAACCGAGCAGATAGACCCGTTCCGTGCCGCGCGTGACTGCCGTGTAGATCCACCGGAGGTACTCCTTGTCGGTGCTGTCGTCAGGCAGGTAACCCTGGTCGATGAGCACATGCTTCCACTGGCCGCCCTGCGTCTTGTGGCAGGTCAGCGCATAGGCGAACTTCACTTGTACAGCGTTCAAGAAGGGGTCCTCTTTGATCTTCAGGAAGCGGGCTCGCGGATTCAGTATCTCCATATAATCCTCGGCCACAGCCTGATACAGCTTCTGATTGGCTTCGTGCGAGAGCGAGGGACCGTCACAGTCGAGGCTCTCCAAGATGATTTTGATGCCCACGTACGGGTGTTCGGGGTAGTCGCAAAGCCGCACGGTGACGTCAGCGAAGTGGAAACCGTAGATTTCCTGCTGTTTGTGGATGGACATGATCTCCATGATGTCGCCGTTGGCCAAGAAGCCCGCCTCGGAGGTCACCTCGTCCAACCAGTAGTAGTTGTTCTTCACCGCCATAATGTAATCACCTGTGGCAATGATGTTTTCGCGAAAGAGCACACGGCTTCGCACGGCGTTATTGAACTGGAACGCCCGCTTGTTGGAGCGCGTCACGATGACAATCTCGTCGTGGTCGTGGTCGTTGTAGAGCGTGTTGAGCAGTTCCTCCATCTCGCCGCCGCTGATGCGCCGGAAATCCTCGAACGGTCGCCCGCTGAACAACGGCGGATAGTAGTCGCCGGCGTTGAGCTTGTCGCGCACCCGCGTGGCGTTGTAGAGGATGCCCGAATCCAACGACTGCCGCACCACATCGGTGAGCCGCGCCCCGAAAACCTCCACATTGTAGGCACTTTTCAGGTAGTCGGCGTCGAGCGCAGGACTCTCGTCCGCGTGGACCGGCGGCAGCTGCGCGTCGTCGCCCACAAGCAGCATCCGGTTGCTGTCGCCGAGAAAGACGAACTCCATCAAGTCGTCCAGCAAACTATTGCCTGTCAGGTCGTTGACGCTCCCTTGCGCGGAAATCATGGAGGCCTCATCGACGATGAAGAGCGTGTGGGCGTCCTTGTTCTCGCGGCGCACGAACTTGCGCACCCCGTCCTTGCTATAGACGCGGTAGATCCATTTGTGGATGGTGTATGCCTTGCGCCCGGAATACTGCGACAGCACCTTCGCGGCGCGGCCCGTGGGGGCGAGCATCACGATGTGCACCCCGATACCGACCAGGGTCTTCACCAACGCGCTCACCAGGCTGGTTTTGCCAGTGCCAGCGTAACCCGACAGCTGGAAGAGGAAGTTCTCGCCCTTGCCGTAGATGAAATCGGCCAGCCGGTCCATGGCCACCGTCTGGCTGGCTGTCGGCTCGAACCCGAAATTCTTTCTTAAACCTTCACTGAATGCGCTTCTGCTTCTGTCCATCGTTCCTTTTTGTTCTGTTTCCACTCGTTCTTTTTCCACAAAATGTTCCGCGGCAAAAATACACAAATTTAGCCAGCCTTGCCTGTCTTGTTGAAAATGAAAAATACTATCTTTGCCGCCCAAAATATCAAAGATATTCTCAAATTCAAATTCTTTAATCCATTAAACCAAAATTAAATGAAAATCAACTACTTATTCCGACAATCGCTGTTGCTAATGGCTTTGATTGCCTTGTGCGGGAGTGCATTTTCGCAAAGCACGCAAGCGTACGGTTCCGAGCGCAACAAGTTCTGGATTGACCTCAACGCAGGCATCGGCAGTACCACCAGCTTCGACGAGAGCACAATCCCGTTTCATTACAAAGGGTTCCATGACATGGAGCAGATCGGTTTCACCGACGAGTGGAAACGTTGCCACATCCAGCTCCTCGGGATGCGCTACAAGACCAAGTTTCCCACGGTAAACGGCAATTCCGGCTACTATTCCGCGAAATTGGAGTTCCTCTACAGCTGCCTGAAACCGACGGTCAAACGGTGGCATTTCTGGAGCGGCGTCTCCACGAACAACATCCTGGATTGGAAGAAAATGGATGACCTCCAAAACGCCGCCCTCTCGCTCTCCTTCTTCCATGAACTCCTCGCGGAGGAGCTGGTGCAGTGCGATTTCGCCTACGACAAGAAAGACGCCACGCATCCTTGGATGTCGGCCTTTTTCCGGTTCTCCCTGCCGCTGTACGCCGCCGGCTCCCGTCCCAACTTCGCCTACGTGGTGGATCCCCTGAACAGGCCCTACGACATCCTCTTCGGCGCTAACGGACCGGTATTCAAGTTCTTCCCCGGCTGCACCACCGATCTCGGGTTCAACTTGAACCTCCGAAACGGCAATGTCATCGGTCTATCCTACGCCTGGGACTACCTCACCACCGGCAAGAAGGGGTATTACCGCTACGACAACGCCTTCCACACCGTCAAATTATCCTTCATGTTCAAAATCCAATAATGAAGACTATGAAAAAGATCAATACAATCATACTGATATGCCTCACAGCCATAGCTTTCTCCTCCTGTGAGCGCGCCTTCATGAAACCGGACGAAAGCAGCGACCCAGTCAACGTTTTCGAATATCTTTGGAACAGGGTTGACCAGCTTTACACCTATTTTGACATCAAAGGGATTGATTGGGATTCCGTGCACTCCGTCTATCGTCCGATGGTCTATGACGGGATGTCCGACGACAGTCTCTTCAGCGTCTGCGCCGCCATGCTCAACACCTTGCGCGACGGTCACACCAATCTCTTCAGCGATTTCGACATCATGCGCAGCGACACCATCTCCTATTGGATGAGCGAGTACAATTGCTACAATCAGGATGTGGTCTTGCAACACTATCTGACCTTGGCATACCACCAGACCGGCTCCATCAAGCACAACGCCATCCGCAACGACAAGGTGGCTTACCTGCGTTACAGTTCATTCTCATCGCAGATCAGCGAAAAGGACCTGAAGTACATTATGAACCGCTACAAGGACTGTGACGGCATCATCCTGGATCTCCGGCAGAACGGTGGAGGCAGCATCTCCAACATGTACCATCTGGTCGGCATGTTCGACTGCCACGAGCAGCCGCTCTATACGACACAGCGCAAGGCAGGACCCGCACACAACGACTTCACCGCGCCAGTGACCTGTTACGCTCCCTCGTCCAGTTTCCTGGATGAGCCTTACACCAAGCCGGTGGCGGTGCTCATCGACCGCGGCTCCTTCAGCGCAACCTCCCACTTCGCGGCCTGCACCCAGGCATTCGACAACGTGAAGACCTTCGGCGATTACACCGGTGGCGGCATGGGGTTGCCCAATGGCGGCATACTGCCCAACGGCTGGACTTACCGTTTCAGCTGCACCCGCTCCATCGCCCTTGACGGCGGCAACTACGAAAACGGCGTTCCGCCCGATGTACGCATTCTCCTCGACCCCGCGGCCGTGGTCCAAGGCAAGGACAACATCATCGAGACCGCGGCTGACTGGATCCAATCCGGCGGCACAGTCACGCCGACTGCCAAACGATAAACAAAAAAACGGAATTTCGAACGAAATTCCGTTTTTTTTTCATAAACACACCCTATCAAGTTAATCTTTGACGCAACGCACGCTGAAGCCGTGCTTCTTGTCAAGGATAAGATGGATGAACGTGTCGCAATAATAACTTGACATGCAGCAATGGGCATCCGTCTCGCTGGCGGAGGAAACCGACCAGAAATAGGTGCTGCAACACAAACTTTCGTACCTTGTCTTTACGAAATTGTACATACCGGCAGGTTTCATATTGAAGCCGGAGCTGTTGCTTCCGTTGTTCTTCACCCAATAGCTGGTCGAGCGCAGGGCGTGAAGATCCTCACTGCTGAGAGCGGCGAAATCTTCTTCGGTGGGCAAAGACCAACCTTTAGGACAGATACCCCGGATATGGCTGGACTTCGTCGGTCTGCTGGCATCCGTGGCGTCGTACCAATCGTACAGGCGACCATAGATGTCAACATTCTCATCCACATTCGGATAAGAGGTGCTCTCATACCCGTAAACGTTCGTTATCGCACGTCCGTCGGCATAGCGGGTGACTCTTAAATTGGCAGCCATCCAACATTTATTGCCGATCATGACAGCGGGATAGACGTTGTTGTCGGTGTCTTTGACGGAAGTGCAAGCGGTGTACTGGTCGATGGCGAAATTAGCCGTGTAGTCTCCCGCTTCCTTCACCATGAATTTGAAGGTACTGCTGGTGGAAACCTCGTCACCGGACTTTGTCCAGTTGACGAAATGGTAACCCGTTGCCGGTGTGGCAGTCAGAGTGCAGGTGTCGAAATGGTGGTAAGTACCGCCACCGCTGACAGAACCTCCTTCCGTCAAGTTGACCGTAGCCGTGATTTCGTAACTGTTCAAGCTGAAATTCGCCACAAAAGCTCTGTCTTTCGACACGGAAAATGTGTAGGCAGTGTTGGTCGTCACCACCGTGTCTTCCTCCGTCCAACTAACGAACGTATAGCCCGTATTGGCCGTGGCCGTAAGGTTGACCATGGCATCGTAACTGTAAATTCCACTGCCAGTCACAGTACCGCCAGCGACCGGGCTGGCAACGGCCGTCACCTCGAATTGTTCCATGGCGAAATTAGCCGTGTAGTCTCCCACTTCCTTCACCATGAACTTGAAGGTACTGCTGGTGGAAACCTCTTCACCGGACTTCGTCCAGTTGACAAAATGGTATCCCGTTGCCGGTGTGGCGGTCAGAGTGCAAGTGTCAAAATGGTGGTAGATGCCGCCACCGCTGACAGAACCTCCTTCCGTCATGTTGGCCGTAACCGTGATTTCGTAACTGTTCAAGCTGAAATTCGCCACGAAAGCCCTGTCTTTCGACGCAGAAAATGTGTAGGCGGAGTTGGTCGTCACCAGCGTGTCTTCCTCCGTCCAGTTGATGAACGTATAGCCCGTATTGGCCGTGGCCGTAAGGTTGACCGTGGCGTCGTAACTGTAAATGCCACTGCCGGTCACGGTACCGCCAGCGACCGGGCTGGCAACGGCCGTCACCTCGAATTGCCCCATGGCGAAGTTAACCGTGATGGCGGAGTCTTTGGTGATGGCGAACAAATGGGAGTCAGCAAATCGGTCGATGACCTCTACCCCATTGCTCCAACTGTCGATATGGTAATTTTCATTGGCGGTGGCCAAAATGGGCAACTGTGTTCCATACGGGCAACGATAAACTCCCTCGGAGAGAGTCGTAACCTCCTCAGACAACGGGAAATATCCGTAAACAGAGAAAAATCTCGGGCCAAATCGGCCGAAATCGGTGCCACTGCCGTCAGGACCGGAGTAAGTATGCGGATCGTAGCCGTCGTAGGCATCCTGATCAAAATACAACATGAAAGGAGCCTCTGTGAGCTCAAAAGTATCATTCCCGACAACAAAACTGACCCGCGTGATGACAAAGCCATCGGCAGGGGTCACGGTGAGCGTGTCCTCGAGCGTCCACCAGCCCAGGGAACCGCCGTCGTTATTGACCGCGCCGGAGTCGCTGAACACCAATGAAACTCTGCCAGGCTCGCTGTAGTTGGCATTGGAACCGGTGGTGCCAGTGTTGGTGATGGTGGTCAACGGTTGTTCGACGGGCACGAAAGGCTGCAGCTCCACAGAGCCCCAACTGTCGTTGTTGGTAGCCAACGTGAGGACAGGATAGGCGGAAAAATGGGCGGTGAGCGTCACATCGTCATAGTTGACCAGGACGTCCTCTTTGACAACGGCCTCGTTGCTGTTCACCACCTCATCTTCATTCCACTTATGCAAATAGAAATTTTCGGCCGGCGTGGCTTCAACCTTCAAAACGGTGCCGGGCCGCACGCTGAAGGTACCGTCAGCGTTGGCTAACACCCCGTTGAAGATTTTGAGGGGCTTGCTGCCGTCGGAGGAGGGCGTTAACTGCCATTTTTTGCTGTTTTTGGTGAAAAGCATCCCGCCGCAAGTACCGGATTCTAAACCGTCAACCCACGAAGAACCGTTGAACACGGTGGAATCGCCGAACACGATTGCCCCGCAGGAAGGGCTGATATACTCACCGCGGGTATAGCCGATGCCGTAAGCGTGATTTCCGCAAATGGCGGTGATGTCACCACTGTTGATCACGATGCTACCACAACTCACCCAACGGCCCGTTCCAATACCGGCCGCAAACGCCTGATCTTCAAACACACCAGTACTTGCTGTGAGCGAACCTGTACCTTGAATGACAATCATCGAGCCCATCGGACCTGCTTGGATGCCGGGATATTCGGCGGAGAACCCTCTGATGCTGTTTGTTCCGGAAATATTAATGGTGGCGTCACCCAGACAGGTGAGACCCGCCCAGGAATTGGTGTATTCGTCGTTGTCGTCATCATAAGTGCAAACACCCTGAATGGTGACATTGTCAAGTATCACGCTCGCGCCCCTGTCGATGGAAATCCGCACCGGGTGGTCGTCCACATTGAGCGTGCCGGTGATGGTCCAGCCGTCTTCAACAATGATGGGATCATTGGTGGTGATAGTGGAAAGGTCGAGGGTGTTGTCGCTGCCGAATCCCACAAGCTCCATCGCGCCGTCGTTCTCCCCATCGGCAACCAACGTCAGGGTGGGATTGGCGGCGAAGTTGGCCGTCAAGCTCATCGTTTCGCCAATGGTGACGGCAGTGGTGGCTCTGCTGAGGTCCGAAACCTCGCTCCCGTTACTCCAACTGGCCAGATAGTACCCGTCGTGCGCCGTGGCCATGACAGACAACGAAGTGCCGGCGGGAACGTTATAGACATCGTCCGCAACCTTCAAAACACCCTCCGACAGAGGAGCGTGACCATAAACCGTGATGCTCGACGGACCATACTGACCGTAATCTTCGCCATTGCCTAAACGATTGGAGTAAGTGTGAGGAACATTGCCATTTTGCGGATCTGTGTAGAAATAAAGTTCAAAAGGCGGTTCGTCAAGCTCGTACGTATGGTTGTCGATAACGAAAGAAATGCGGGTGATCGTGTAGCCGTCGTCGGGAACCACCTCAATTGAGCCGTGCTCCATCCACCAGCCCCAATTGTTGCCGTTGTTGTTGACAGTGCCGCTGAAGTCAAGGGAGGCTTTGCCCGGCTCGCCGTAGTTGGCGTTCTCGGCAGTGGTGCCGCTGTTGGTAATGGTGGTCAACAGCATTTCCTCCGGAGCAAAGGGCTGAAGTTCCACGTCGCCCCATTGGCTGTTGTTGGCAGAAAGGGTGAGGTCATAGAGGTTGTCACCGTTGATGCCGAAAAGGACTTTGGCTGTGGTATCACCCGTCACGGTGAAGGTGAGCGACGACTTGGCCGGATAAAGATTCTCGGGAGAAGTCTCAGCATAGTCGCTGTAGCCGGCCGTGGCAAGGGAGTGCTGACCTTCGTCCTCCCAGCCCCTGACATGGTGCCGGAGAACGGACGAGGCTTCGAGTGTCACCTCAGTGCCATAGTCTATGTAATAGGTGTTTGCCGTACCGGTCTCTGCCGCATTGACGGGAAGGGTGCTGCCGTCAAACCCCACACTGCCGAGCCGGTCGTTTTCCGTGGCCAACGTAAGGACGGGCTTGGTGCAAAAGACAGCGCTGAGCGTCATGTCTTCGTCAACGACGATCGTCTTGCTGACAGGCTCGTTACTGTTCAGGGGTTCCTCGTTGTTCCATTGCCGCATATAATGGTTCGTGGCCGGGATGGCAGCAACAGCCAACGTGGTGCCGGGCAGAACGCTGTATTTGCCTGCTTCTTCCGTGTCAAAAACGTCCTCGGGCAGAGCTGAGCCGGAAAGTTCTACGATTCCGTCGCCGATAACGGTCAATGTCAAGATCGGATTAACCGCGAAATGAGCCGTGATGACGCTGTCGCGCAAGGCCTGCACCGTGAGACTGGGGATCGTGCTGATAATGTCGCCCGCGGCGTTGGTCCAATAGAGGAAGTGGTAACGGTCAGTCTGGGACGCCGTGAGGGTGACCAGCGTCAGGTAATCCACCGTCGCACTGCCGCTGACCGTGCCCCATGTGTCCTGTCCGTCGGCGACAACAGCGGTAATGGTGAACTGCTCGTAACCGAAATGGGCGGTGGCGGTAGCAGCAGCTGTCACCGTCGTGGTGGTTGTATTGTAAACTTGCGTGCCGACAGACCAATGGTCGAACACATAACCGTATGCCGGCGCCGCCATCAAGGTGGTGGTGGTGCCGCCCAAAGCGGTGATCTGGGCGGCGTCGACGGGATCGGTAATCTGCGCATGTCCATCTCCATCGGTGTAGGAAAGCTGCACCGAGCCCCGGTCACTCTGTCCTTCCGCCACGTTGGCGCTCACCACATAATCATTGATGCCGAAGAGTGCCTTGGCGGTCATGTCGTCCGTCATGGTGAGCGTCAACAACGACTTGGCAGGGAACTTGTCCGTGGGCTCCGTCACAGCAAAGTCGCTGAAAGTCGCCCCCGAGATGGCGACCTCATCCTGATCCAGCCAACCGTTGACGAAATGCAAGGCCGTGGCGTTGGCCGCCACCGTCACCTCCGTGCCGTAACCCACCGAATAGGTGTTGGGCCCCATCTGTTTCACATTGCCGGGAAGGACCATGACCTCCGGAACGCCTACCGGGACTTTCTGTATTTCCACACTACCCCACTGTTCGTAGTCGACGGCCAAGGTGAGAACAGGTCTGGCAGCGAAAGTGGCGGTGAAGGTGGTGTCCTTGGTGACAGTGATGTTCCGAACGACAGGGAGATTGCTGTACAAAACATCGTCGTTCACCTGTAGCACATAGTAGTGCTCGTCAGGGCTGGCTATGACGTTCAAGCTGGGGATGCCGTAATTGACCGTATAGGTGCCGTCGCCGTTGTCAATGGCGCCCGCAGGCAACGGGGTCTCCACAGTGATGCTGCCATTGCCGTTGCCGACCAATGTGAGGGTGAACTGGTCGATGGCGAAGTTGGCCGTGTAATCTTCCGCCTCCGTCACCATGAACTTGAGCGTGGTGCTGTTGGAGACCACTTCACCGTATTTTGTCCAGTTGATGAAATGATATCCCGTTGCCGGAGTGGCGGTCAGCGTGCACGTGTCGAAGTGGTGGTAGGTACCGTCACCGCTGACCGTACCGCCCGCCGACAAATTGGCGACAGCCGTGATTTCGTAGCTGTTCAAGCTGAAATTCGCCACCAAGTCCCTGTCTTTCAACACGGGGAACGCATAAGCGGGGTTGGTCGTCACCACCGTGTCCTCCTCTGTCCAGTTGACGAATGTGTAGCCTTCGTTGGCCGTGGCCATCAGGTTGGCCACGGCGTCGTAATCGTAAATGCCCTCACCGGTCACGGTGCCGCCGACACTTGGACTGGCCGTGGCGGTCACCTCGAATTGGTCGATGGCGAAATTGACCGTGATGGCAGAGTCTTTGATGATGACAAAGGACTGGGAATCAACCGTTCGATCGTTGACCTCGACCCCGTTGCTCCAACTGTCGATATGGTAATGCTCGTTGGCGGTGGCTAAAATGGACAACGGTGTGTTGTATGGAAAGCGAAAGACATTCTCGTAAAGAACTGTGACCGCTTCAGGCAGAGGGAAATAACCATAAACTGTAACGTTCGTCGGACCATATCGGCCGAAATCGGTGCCAGTGCCGTCGGGACCGGAATAGAGGTGCGGTGTGTACCCATCGTAGGCATCCTGATCGAAGTACAACTTGAAGGGAGCCTCCGTGAGGGTGAACGTTTCGCCGCCCACGACAAAGGAGACGCGCGTGATGACGAAGCCATTGTCGGGGGTCACAACGATGGAATCCTCGAGCGTCCACCAGCCTTGGGAACCTCCGTCGTTATTGACCACGTCAGGGTTACTGAACTCCATCCAAGCTCTGCCCGTTTCGGTATAATGGGCATTGGATCCGCTGGTACCAGTGTTGGTGATGGTGGTCAACAATTGTTCTACCGGCACGAACGGCTGCAGTTCCACACTACCCCAGCTGCTGTTGTTGGCGGCCAAGGTGAGAACAGGATTGGGAGAAAAGTTCGCCGTCAAGGTCATCGACTCGTTGACGGTGATGATGGTGCTGTCTTGATAGAGGTTGGTGACCTCAGCACCGTTGCTCCAGCTGACCAGATAGTGGTCTTCGTTGGCCGTGGCCTTGACAGACACGGAAGTGCCGGGCAAAACCCTATAGACCCCTGGAGACACCTCAAGGCTCTGTGTAAGAGGAAAATAGCCGTAAACTCTGATACATGTGGGGCCATACGGACCGAAGTCGGTACCTTGACCATAATAATCGGAGTACGAGTGAGGTACACTGCTGCCATTCGGAAGGTCATAATAAAGCGCAAAGGGAGCTTTCGTGATCTCGTGCGTGACATTGTTGATGTCAAAGCTGATTCTGGTGATGATGTAACCTTCGGCAGGAACCACAGTGAGCGACCCGAGATACATCCACCAGCCCCAATTGTTGCCATTGTTGTTGACAGTGCCGCTGAACTCAAGGGTGACTCTTCCGGAGTCACTGCAATTGAAGTTGGGGCCATAGGTGCCCGTGTTGGTGATAGTGGTCAACAACTTTTCCTCCGGAGAGAAAGGCTGCAGTTCCACATTGCCCCATTGGCTGTCATTGGCATTTAAAGTCAACGTTAATAAAGATTCCTGCGCCCACGCAGAAACGGCGGCGACCGACAATATCAGCGCCACTAAAATCATCCTTAATTTTTTTGCCATAATCCATTTACACAAATGTCGGCAAAAGTATAAAAAATTTCGCTTCTGCCGACATTTTATGGAAAAAGAAGTTTCGAGAGTTCAGTCTCCCTATTTCGCATTCCGCGCACGGATGATTCCGCCGGTCTTGGCTTTGCCGACGCGGATCATGTCAAGAATCGGGCGGTTGGAGGGGCAGATGAACGAGCAGGAGCCGCACTCGATGCAGTTCATGATGCCGTATTTCTCCGTGTCGTCCCAGCGTTTCAGGTCCGTGAAGGTGTGCAGCATATAGGGTTCGAGACCCATCGGGCAGACGCTCACGCACTTGCCGCAACGCAGGCACGGGTGCACCTCGCCGCGAACGCTCTCCGCATCATTCATGAACAGGAGGCTCGACATACCCTTCGCGGTGTAAGCGCCGAGGTTGGCGATGGCCTTGCCCATCATCGGACCGCCGGAGATGATCTTGCCGGTGTCCTCCGGGATGCCCACAGCTTGCAGCACACTCAAAATCGGGGTGCCGATACGCAAACGGTAGTTTTTGCACTGGTCGGGACGCAGCGAACGGCCGGAAACCGTCGTGTAGGTCTGCACAATCGGCTTGTTCTTCTGCACCGCCAAGTAGATGGTGTACATCGTGGTGATATTATTGACGATGCAGCCCACGGAAATCGGCAGTGCGCCGTTGGGCACGCTTCTGCCCGTGATGGCCTTGATCAACTGTTTTTCAGCACCTTGCGGATATTTGATGTTCAGCGGCTGCACTTCGATGTTGGGATAGCGCTTGGCGGCTTCCATCAGCTTGGCGATGGCGCGGGGCTTGTTCTCCTCAATGCCGATGATGGCCTTCGGAGCGCCAGAAGCGATAAGGGCAATCTCGATGCCGATCATGCACTGCTCGCAACGCTCCAAAATGACGCGGTTGTCGGTGGAGATGTAAGGCTCGCACTCGGCAGCGTTGATGATCAGGTATTCGCACTTCTGATCCGGCTTCAACATATATTTAATATGGGTCGGGAAACAAGCGCCGCCGAGACCGACGATGCCGCGGTCTTTCATGCGCTCGATGATCTCTTCCTTGGTCTTCAACTTGATGTCGTGGATGATGTCCAACGAGGTGTCGATGCTCTCGTCCCACTCGTCGCCTTCGCGTTTGATGACCACCGCCGGTTTTTTGTAGCCGGTGATGTCGGCCACCTGGTCGATTTTGACGACGGTGCCGGAGATGGACGCGTGGATGTTGGCGCAGACGAACGACTCCGCTTTTCCGATGAGCTGTCCCACCTTCACCTTGTCGCCCTTTTGCACGACGGGGGTGGCGGGCGAGCCGAGATGCTGGGTCATATAGACGACGGCCTCGTCAGGCAGCGGGAAAGTCTCCACGGGGGCGGAATGGGCGAATTTGTTGGCATCGGGGTGGACGCCGCCCATGTGGAAGGTCTTGTGGCGCATTTTCTTGACCAGCTTGGCGCTTTCTTTGATGTTGTCCTCTATTCTTTGTTCGATGGATGCGACTGTGTTTTCCATTTGACTTTGACTTTTTGTTTGTTATTCCCAGGGTTCCGCTGCGCTTCGCCCTGGCTGCTCTGTCCCCAGGGCTCACTGCGTTCGCCCTGGCTGTTCTACCCCAGGGCTCCGCTGCGCTTCGCCCTGGGTTGACACGTGTCGGGCCTGCAGCCCTCTTGGAATTAGTATTATGATTGGGCGGGCTCGGCGACGGGTTCGGGTTGGGGTTCGGTTTTCGGAGTTTCCTTCTTGGGCGGGAAGCCGACGGTGAGGATGGCGCCGGAAGGGCACTCATCGACGCACTTGCGGCACGCCTTGCACTTGTGGTAGTCGATGTAGGCGAGGTTGTTCTCCACGGTGATGGCCTCGAACGGGCACACCTTGGCGCACTTGCCGCAGCCGATGCAGGCCGACGAGCAGTTCTTCTTGGCCACGGCGCCCTTCTCCTTGTTGTTGCAGGCCACATAGACGCGACGGTGGTTCTTGCCCTTGTCGCGGATCTCGAGCACTTTGCGCGGGCAGGCGTTGGCGCATGCCTTGCAGCCCACGCATCGGTCTTCGATGACCTCAGGCAGGTGTGTCTCAGGGTTGAGGTGGATGGCGTCGAACTGGCAAGCAGCCACGCAGTCGCCGCAACCCAAGCAGCCGAAGGGGCATGCTTTCTCGCCGGCGAACAGCGAATTGGCAAACGCGCAGGTGAGCGCGGAGTCGTAGAACGACTTCATGGGCGCGTGCTCGCAGGTGCCGTTGCAACGCACCGTGGAAACCTGCGGCTCGTGCGCGACGGCGCTCAAGTGCATGATCTCGGCGATCTTGTCCGTGTCACTGCCGGGACAGTAGGCCACGTTGAGGTCGTTGTTCTTCACGATGGCCTCGGCCATGGCGCGGCAACCGGCGAATCCGCAACCGCCACAGTTGGCGTTCGGCAGACACGCCTGCACCAAATCGATGCGAGGATCCTCCTCCACATGGAAGAATTTCGAAACAAAGTATAAAATCACGGCGGCGATAAGACCCGTAAGTCCCACAGTAATAGCCGCATACAAAATGGTTGATGTTGGCATGACCTTATTATTTTTTCAAATTGCAAAGATATAATTTTTTTTCTAAACATTGTTGCTGAAAAATTAGGTGCCCAAAAGTTTGCGAGTCATTATTTTATCAAGTCGCTCCAACGCAATTCCATAAAAACAACGGATTCCTGATGTCGGCGTGTGTCTAATTTGTGTACTTTTGCCGTCGATTTTCATCAGCCAAAAGCCAAAATGTTGACGGAAAAAACACTGGAGAAACTGCGCGTCCTCGCGGAGTCGGCGAAATACGATGTATCGTGCTCGTCGAGCGGCACCGTGCGCGGCGGCAAGAAGGGCATGGTGGGCAACACCGTGGGCGGTGTCGGCATCTGCCACTCCTTCGCCGACGACGGCCGCTGCATCTCCCTGCTCAAGGTGATGCTGACCAACCACTGCATGTACGACTGCGCCTACTGCGTCAACCGCCGCAGCAACGACATCAAACGCGCCACGCTCTCCGTGTCGGAACTGGAGACCATCACGATGGAGTTCTACCGCCGCAACTATATCGAGGGATTGTTCCTGTCCAGTGGGGTGGTCCGCAATCCCGACTACACGATGGAGCGGCTCACCGCCATCGTCCGCGACCTGCGGCTCATCCACCGCTTCAACGGCTACATCCACCTGAAGGCCATCCCCGGCGCGTCGCAGGAACTGCTCAACGAGGCCGGCCGCTACGCCGACCGTATGAGCGTGAACATCGAAATCCCCAAAGAGGAGTCGCTGAAGATGCTCGCGCCCGAGAAGGACCACCAGAGCGTTTTCCAGCCGATGAAGCTCATCCAGCAGGGCGTACTCGAGAACAAGGAGGACCGCAAACACTACCGTCACGCGCCCCGTTTCGTGCCCGCCGGGCAATCGACCCAGATGATCGTGGGCGCGACCCGGGACTCCGACCGCGAAATTCTCACCATGTCGTCGCTGCTCTACGGCCAGCCCTCCATGCGCCGCGTCTATTATTCGGGCTACGTGAGCGTCAACACGTTCGACTCGCGCCTGCCGGTACTCAAGCAGCCGCCCCTCGTGCGCGAGAACCGCCTCTACCAGGCCGACTGGCTGCTGCGTTTCTACCATTTCAAGGTGGAAGAAATCGTCGATGATCTGCACCCGAACCTCGACTTGGAGGTGGATCCGAAGTTGGCGTGGGCGCTGCGGCATCCCGAGGCATTTCCCGTCGATATCAACACGGCGGACTACGAAATGCTGCTCCGCGTGCCCGGTCTCGGCACCAAGTCGGCGTGGCTCATCGTCAACTCCCGCCGCTTCAACCGGTTGACCACCTTCGACCTCAAGAAGATGGGCGTGGTGATGAAGAAAGCGAAGTACTTCATCACCTGTCACGAGCTCGGCGCCTCCAACCTGCAGCCCTTTCTCGGCATCAACGAGCTGACGCCCGAACGGCTCCGCCCGCTGCTCGTCTCGAAAGCGGAACAAAAACTCGCCGCGAAGGAGGCACAGCTGTCGTTGGAGTTTGACCCACCCACCCCTCCTAAAGGGGATAGTACACTCCCCTGAAACCTGAAACTTCCGAGGTTGCGGTTATATGGAAAAAATTGTATCTTTGCGGGTTGAAAAAAACATTCTGATTATGAGTACTGAAATGATGTCGAACATGTTAGCGGAGTATTTCAAGACAAAACCAGTTTTGAAAGCTTGGCTGTTTGGCTCCTTCGCCCGCGGAGAGGAAACATCCCAAAGCGATGTGGATATCCTCATTGTTTTGGACCACTCCCAGACAGTAGGAATGGATTTTTTCGGTATGTATGAGGAATTAAAGGAACTTTTAGGCCGAAATGTGGATTTGGTGACAGAGCGGTCATTGGCTTCTTTTGCCCGAAAAAGTGTAGAACAAGATAGAAAATTGGTTTATGAGAGAACCGCGTAGAGACAAGGAAAGACTGGAAAAAAAGTGAAAGGTATGCGAAATTATATTGTCCATGAGTATTTCCAAATTGATAACATAGTAGTCTGGGAAGTCGCCACGAAGAATCTTATTGAACTAAAAGAACAGATTTCCCGATATTTGGAGGAAACAGATTGGGATAAGTGGGAAGAAAAAATTTAATAGAGCAGAATTTTTAGTACTTTTGCACCCGAAATTTTTGACAAAACAATAAATAGTAACGAAACAAATCGCCTATGAGCAGAACCGCATAATTCCGTTATGCACACCGTAGAATAGGAAAAAGCAAAGTAGCTTGTACACTGGATGCTTTGAAACTTCGACACTTTCAAATTATCTCCCAGGGTAAAGCAACGGCGCTCCCGCCTCAAGGCGTGGGCTTTACTCGTTGTAATTGGGAGATATAGGTAGTCGAAGACCTCAAAGCATCCAATGAAGGCGAAAAAGTGCCACGCTTTTTTTGTGCGCGTAACTTTCTGAACTCTTTCGGCACACTTTATGAAGTTTATCACAAAACCCGAAGGTGCCGGATGGGATATAACGCGGTGTTTGTATGATGAAATTATTAATAGTGTTTTTTTCTTTCATTTTGTTTGGAGTGCAGCCGACATTTCAAACAACAAGCACATTATCTTTAAACAATCAATCGCCATGTATTATAATTGAAGCCAATGACATTTGCTCATGCTGCTCTTTGGAATGGATGTCACAAAAATGGGGTGACAAGACACTTTATCAAGTTAAATTCAAAAACAATTGTTCTCATACCGTACAGATATATTATAAATATCGGAGCGACAACGACAAGTTAGTCCCAATCTATTATGAAATAGGAGCTGGCAAAACAACTCCATGGCTTCCGACGGGATACGAAAAACATCTTTATTCATATTCAGAAGAATAGTGCTTTCTCTTTTCCAGAGTGCAACTTGTTGTGCTCCGAAAGATAATTGCAATTTGTCGTCAAAAACCGATGGAGCCGGATGGGATATAACACGGCTATTATTGAGATGAGGAAAATATTATTTGTCATTATTATTACATTTTCTGTTGCCACACTTTTTGCGCAAGTCTCTTGTCCGCAATGTAGGGGTCGCGGCTCGATTATTGAACGTGAAAAATTCAAGTGTACCACTTGCCAAGGAACAGGATTAGTGGTCGGATACATTAAAGAAACATGTCGTGTTTGTAAAGGTTCGGGAAAAGTTCAAGACTACAAAAACGGAAGTTGGTATACGAGGTCTTGCACAAATTCTTATTGTAATGATGGTGTTGCTACCACCAGAGGTAATGTGACATGTAATACGTGTAAAGGGAAGAAATTTTATTATGAAGACGTTGAAAGGACTTGTCCTAGATGCAATGGTCATGGGAAAATCAATCCATAAGCATTGTTGTGAATAATTCATTTTCATATAAGTCCACTTGAATAAGTGTTTTTTTGCGGCGGTAAATCTAAGGTTTGCAAAAAACAAAATTCGAAAATCAAGTAGTTATTAGGTATAGGTTGCCAGTTTTGCTCTTTTTCAAGCGGACCCCTTATTAGAGCCGACGAGCCGATGGGATATAACAGGCAGTCTTATAATGAAGAGGACAATTATTATTTTGACATTTGCACTCTCTTCCGTGCCCCTGTTTGCACAATCATCATATTATGGAGAATCTGGTTTTTGGAGTGGACATCCGACAAAACGCCACGACTATATGAATCTCCTATTCACAGGCGGATATCAGATGTTGTTTCACGAAGGCAGCCAATTCCACACGGGAAATATAACGGCGGAGGCCGTGTTTAGCTTTTTTGGGGCACGGGCCAGCATTTCTTATGGACCTGGTTATTTCATGTATAGCCCCGTGGGATTAATTATGTTTGCTCCCGCTGTGTTTATGCGAACTTTAAGTGAAACAGGCGGGTCTGGTGCGGGTGCAGGAATACTTTTGGCATTGGCTTTTTCGGCCGCCCAATGGCATATTCCAGTCTCTAACCATATTGAAATAAATTTGGGTTGGGATGCACTGAAGTTTGTTAAAATGAAGAACTTCGACAGTGGCACCTACATTGCGGGCAGTCTGAATGCAGGAGTCACAGGGTATATTGGGGATATGTTGTTCTTGAGTGCATATTATGAGTTCAACCACAGCCACAACCTCATTGTGAATTGGACGGGCGGATTTGGCGGTGCTGTTGGGTCACAGCCCAGCTTCCTGAACGGTCATTCATTCGGCATCCGTGTGGGTTGCCAAATATAAAAAAAGACAGTTATTAACAAAAACCGATGGTGCCGGATGGGATATAACATGGCATATTCTATAATGAAAAAAGTTTGTTTATTATTTCTGATTGTTCCTCTAATTCTGTCAAGTTCAGCAAAGAATACCTTACCAAATGATATTGTATATTCTTCAAATGTTTCTTGCAATAAGTCCTTCAATACTGAAATTGCAGGGTATCCAAAAGATTCATGTATCCGAATATTCTCCTATAACAGTAATGGATACAACAACCTTGTTTTTCAGAGGACATGCGCTTATGATACGGAAATTTCTGTGGACGTGTGGTGTAAGTATGAAGTGACAAATATTAAAACCGGTCATACGGGAATATATACGGTCAGTTGGAGCCTTGAACCCAATCAAAGACAATGGGTGGTTGAGAGATTGCCAGATACTTTGTACGAATATGGCAAAATACTTGATTTTGACGTTAGGCCTGAGTTCTTTGCTGGTTGTTTTGAAGCGTATTCCATTAGTGGGAAACGCCTGTATGAATATGACATAGAAGTTCACTGTAATCACGAGGCAAAGCAGTATTATGCTCGATATTTAGGAAATAGAGAGAATAGAGTACAGCGGGAATGCCTTATCAATTTGTCAAGCCCTAACATATGCTCTTTTTCCTTAGAAGTCATTAATCGAGATTCTCAAAAAAATGTCACAGTTCAAGCTAAATTGACGCGAGGAGAATACATCGGCGAGACCATTTTAACTGGAACTATCAATACAGATAGGGAAGTGGTTTATATTAGGGACACTCGTGGTCGTATTGTTAAATTTTTAGAATATGAAAATTCTGATAATAGCATTATTATTTATAAGGGTACCCAGAGTTACGGCACAGGTTGTTTGCCCTACTAAATATGGCCAGATTGATGTTTTTTCCTTCATTAATAAAAACCCGACGGTGCCGGATGGGATATAACGCGGCAAAAGATTAGAATGAAAAAGTTGTTTTTGTTAATCTTCGTTGTCGGTCTTATTATTGCGACACAAGCATTTGCTATAACAAGCGAGAAGACCTTTACTTCTTCGCCTATCACCTTTGCTGAAAGCGAGAATGGTCCCATTGATAACCAGTGTGAATGTGAACTTTATCTGGAAAATGGCACAGGTCTTTGGTATTTGAAATGCAGAAATAAATGTGACAAAATGGTGAAAGCCACATGCATTTACAAGATTCACTATCAAAATGGTACAATAAAAACGAAGACAGTTACGAATCACATTCGAGAGTATTCCGAGACTATAGTTGACCATGGGTATCATGAGGATAGCTATTGTGAAACGATTTCTGTTAATTGTGAAGTTGTAGAGTAACCAAACAGTATTCTTATTATGTTGTTATATAATATAATATGTCAATAAATCAGAGCTGATATGAAAAGAACATTTTTATTCTCTTTGCTGCTGACAACGACAGTGTTGTCTGTTTTCGCTCAACCTAACACCAAATACGACATCAGTGGAAAGTGGTATGCATACGACGCTGATGGTAAGCGAATAGAAAATTTAGATATTCGTATATTCTATAACGAAGATATTGAAGCGTATTATGCGCAATACGATGCCATGACTTTTGTCTTTACTCGCCCCAACCAAGCTATAGATTGGAACAACAAACACGTCGGTACGGATAAATCAAAAATCACCTTTCAATCAGAGACCTCGTTTGATTTCTTTTTAAAGTATATGATAACTATTAAAACAATGGTAAGCAACCAATGGCAATATCAAAGTTACCTTCTCGTTAAAGCCTATACACTATCATTACGGTACATACCAGAAAAGGACAAATTGGTAGGTAGAGCAAATTGTGAAAAAAATTATGAAGCATTAGGAAACTCTGATTACCGATCAATCGCTGCTGCTGAAAAAGATGGAAAAGCTAATATTTTAACAGATTGTGAAGGTGGATGTGGCGGTAGGGATGTGGTATACCGAAGACACTAGTCTTCATTCGGAAGGTGGCCTTTGTGTGAGGAAAGACGCAGAATTGATTAGGAATCTCTCTACTTGTAAATTGTTGCGTGTCTCCGGCACGCCGCCCCTCCCGCGCATCGTCCACCCCACACTGCGAGTGTGGGGTTATTGAGGTTTCGTGCCTGCGGCACGGGCGGAATCCGCAATGGTCAACCGTCACGCCGGATAATGTCCATACTCATATTCTGTTCAACATCCCTCCTCGTGTCGGAGACACGCAACTATTATATGTGCACATCTTCTATCGTTCTTTTTGTCTCTAGAGTGCAAAAATAGTTAGGGGGCTTCTAATTATTTCTTCCTGATTAACAGCTTCTTATGAGCTAAAATCCGCTGAAAACGACACCCAAAATCCCCGTTTCGGTCAACTTGCGACAGATGAACATTTTATGATGAAAATTTCTCGCAACCCATTGTCATTCAAAGAATTATTTGTATATTTGCCGCAAATTAGAAAGGACGATGAATCAGACCAAACCAACATACAAACAGCCTGGAGGAGAACAACCTGATCTTGCATGAGGGCACCATGATAGACGGGAGCTTCGTGGAGGCACCGCGCCAGCACAACACACGCGAAGAGAACAAAATAATCAAAGAAGACAGGGGCGGCGAGTTGTGGAATCCGGAAGAGGGCGACACCGAGGAGGAGAAGAGGCGCAAAGCCAACAAGAAAAGGCAGAAGGACACGGATGCCCGATGGGTGAAGAAAGGCGGCCTACAACACCCTGACAAACCTGGTCTACAACCTGTGCCGGCACGAGCAAGTCATGCGACTCGGAATGAATTAAACAATTAAAAATCAAATAGTTGAACAAATATAAGCAAAAAAATCATCAACAAGCTGCAACCTTTTGGACTTTTTGTGTCCTATGAATAGATGAAAGAATTAATTTTGCAGCGTTGTTTGCTTATCTTGATGTTTAACGGACTTCGCATCAAGGTCGTCGGCAACGCGAAGAAGTAAAAAATAGAAGTCCCCAAATAAATATGACTAAACGTTTCTATATCGCGTTGGCGCTGCTGGTGGCGGCACCGGCGCTTGTTTTCGCACAACAGACCCAAAGTCCTCTCACCATCACGGTGAAGGGTGTGAGCTTCAATATGATTCGCGTGCAAGGCGACTCCTTCACCATGGGCTGCACCCCGGCACAAGGGAGCGACTGCGAAGATGACGAGAAACCTGCCGACACGGTGACACTCTCCACCTACTACATCGGCGAGACCGAAGTGACGCAGGAACTGTGGAAAGCCGTGATGGGAGACAATCCGTCTTACTTCAAAAGCGGTTCGCTGAAACGTCCTGTGGAGCAAGTGAGCTGGGAAGACTGTCAGACGTTCATCCGCAAGCTGAACGAACTCACGGGCAAGAAATTCCGCTTGCCCACCGAGGCTGAGTGGGAGTTTGCGGCACGCGGCGGCACGAAGAGCGCAGGCTATAAGTACAGCGGCAGCAACGATATCAATGCGGTGGCATGGTACGATGTTAACGCCTACGATAAAGGAAAAAACAGCCCGGGCTACGGCACACACGTGGTCAAAACCAAGAAGCCGAACGAGTTGGGCATATACGATATGTCTGGCAACGTTTGGGAATGGTGTTCTGACTGGTACGGCGATTATACGAGTGCTACGCAGACGAATCCGCAGGGCGCGCCTTCGGGCTCCGCCCGCGTGAACCGTGGTGGCAGCTGGTACAACCTCGCCGGAAACTGCCGTTCCTCCTATCGGGGCTACTCCCCCCCCGACTATCGGAACGACGACCTCGGCTTGCGTCTGGTTCTCATCCCATAGTTTACCATCGTGGATGCTAAGCAAAAAAGCAAGAAATAAAAAGTAGGGTTGTCGCGTTGCGGCAACCCTACAGTGTAATGCGGTAGCCGTTTTACACTATCACCTCGAAAATCCGCTTCCCGTTCCGATGGTCGTTGGCTGTTGATTTGCTGTCGTGTTCACGAGGAGCCCCGACAGGGGCAGAAGCTTGGTAGCGGCAATGGGGATGATGTCATTTTAGTAACCCCACACGGCACTCACTTCGTTCGTTTCGTGTGGGGTTGGGCGTGCACACACGGAGTCAGCGTGTCGGAGACACGCAACTATTATATGTGCACATCTTCTATTGTTCTTTTTGTTTCTAGAGTGAAAAAATAGTAATTGTTTTCATATTCCGAAGAAATATTTCTAAAAGTTGTATCTTTGCAACCAGAAAATCCCCCGATTTCTTCTTCCTGCCAGAACCGCCGCTTACTACTAACTGCTAACTACTAACTACCAACCTTCAATAACCCATAACCATTAAATGACCTACTACTCTTTCGACAACACCTTTGACGGACTCCTCACCGCCGTTTTCGAGGCTTTCGCCCTGCACGAACAGCCGGAGATGCTGTTGTCGGAAGGCGACCCCGTGCCGTTGTTCTGCGATCGGTTGTATGCCGTTCCCACCAATACGGAAAAGGCCGGTCGTGTGTGGAAGGGGTTGGAGAAACGGCTTCCGAAAAATGTGGTCAGGATGCTCGCCGTCAGCTTTTTGTCGGAAATGCGCGAGCTTAACAACCCGCTGTTCCAATACATCTGCAAGGTGTTCCGGCAGCCGGAAGGCACTGAGGGAATCGAACGCAATTTCGCCGATCCCGACATCCTAACCGTGACCAACATCGCCCGTAAGGTGAGCCATGAACAGCTGCGGATGAAGCAGTTCATCCGTTTCCAGAAAGCCAAAGACGGCACCTACCTCGCCGTCATTTCCCCCGACCACAACGTCCTGCCGCTCGTCATTGACCATTTCACGGACCGCTTCAACGACCAACCGTGGCTCATCTACGACGCCAAGCGCCACTACGGATTCTACTACGACGGGACAGGGGAGCCGGTGCGCATCACCTTCGCCGACGAGTCATCGGTGACATTCAACCTCGCCAACGGCCGTCTGAACGACGATGTGCTGAGCGACGACGACCAACTCCTGCAGGATTTATGGCGCACCTACTTCAAGACAATATGCATCCGCGAGCGAATGAATCCACGGAAGCAGCTGCAGGACATGCCGCGGCGGTATTGGAAATACTTGACGGAGAAGCAGAAGGCTCAGTGAAACTGCATCAGGTACGCCTTGATGAAGCCGTCGATGTCGCCGTCCATCACCGCGTTGACGTTGCCGACCTCGTACTGCGTGCGCAGATCCTTCACCAACTTGTAGGGCTGCATCACGTAGCTGCGGATCTGACTCCCCCACTCTATCCGTTTCTTGGAGCTCTCAATCTCGTTGAGCTTCGCGCGCTTCTTCTCCAACTCGATTTGGTAGAGCTGCGACTTCAGCATCTGCATGGCCTTCTCGCGGTTCTGCGACTGCGAGCGGGTCACCTGGCATTCGATGATAATGCCCGTGGGGTGGTGGTGCAGGCGCACGGCCGTCTCCACCTTGTTGACGTTTTGTCCGCCGGGGCCGCTGCTGCGATAGGTGTCCCACGAGATGTCCGCCGGACTGACTTCGATCTCGATGTCGTCGTTGATGATGGGATAGGCGAAGACGGAGGCGAAGGAGGTGTGGCGCCGCGCCGCGGAGTCGAACGGCGAGATGCGCACCAACCGGTGCACGCCGTTCTCGCTCTTGAGGAAGCCGTAAGCGTAGGAACCCTCGATTTCGATGGACGCGGACTTGATGCCCGCCACGTCACCTTCCTGACGGTCAATGAGTTTCACGGAGAAGTTGTGGCGCTCGGCCCAACGCATGTACATACGCAGGAGCATCTCGGCCCAGTCGCAGCTTTCGGTGCCGCCCGCGCCGGAGTTGATGTTCAGGATCGCGTCGAAGGAGTCCTCCTCGTCGCGCATCATGTTCTTGAACTCCAACTTCTCCACGGCCTCCATCGTTTTGGCGTAAGCCTCGTCAAGTTCCGCCTCGGTGGCGTCGCCAGACTGCTGAAACTCGCTGACTACCAGCAGCTCATCATTCAGCTCGGCGGCCTTGTAGTAGTCGGCCACCCACGCCTTGATGCCGCTAATCTCCTTCAGCAACTTCTCGGCAGCCTTCGGGTCGTCCCAAAAGCCGTCCTGTTGGGTTATTTCTTCTTTCTGTTTGATTTCCAGTTCTTTGGCATCTACGTCAAAGATACCTCCTTAGCTCACTGAGCCTCGTTTGAACCGCTTTGATTTGGTCGGATGTGGTCATTATCTTACTTTATTTGTTATCGTTGTTGTCACCCCCACACTGCGCTTCGCTTGTGTGGGGTTATTAGCGCTTCGCGCGTCTTGCCCCTTCGGGGCTGCTCAAGGAAGCAATTTTAATACCTAATTACCCCACGATTCCTGAGTGTCTTACGTCTCACGTCTTACGTCTTAAACAGGCCGCAAAAATACAAAAAATAGGGATTGGTCTCGTATTATTGAAAAATGTGTACTTTTGCCCTTGCTATGATAGATGCCGGAAAGATAGTACACGAGGAGTATTATTACGCTTCAGGGGCCATTTCGGGTTCCCTGGATGCTCTGTCGGCGGAGTTCACCGGCTACGAGAAGTTGCCTGGTCGGAGCCGGCAGCCGGGCAATGTGCTCTACCGTGCCCGCCGTTTCGGTCGTTACTATGTGCTCAAAGGACTTGCGCCCGAGTATCGCGACGACCCCGCTATGCGCGAGTATCTTTCCAAAGAGTACCAGATCGGGGTGCAGCTCGACCATCCCCATATTGTGCGGGTGAACAGCCTGGAAGAGGATCCCAAAACGGGGCTCTGCATCGTGATGGAGTACGTGGACGGCCAAAGTCTCGACGAATGGCTGGCCACGCGACCGTCCGCTGCCGCCCGCAAACGGATCTTCCGACAGATTCTGGACGCCATGGACTACTGCCACGACCGGCAAATCTGGCATTTGGACCTCAAGCCCTCCAACATCCTGATTACCAAAGACGGACTTACCGCCAAGATCATCGACTTCGGGCTTTCCGACAACAGCGGCTTCGCCTTCCGGCAGACGGGCGGCACGCGCAAGTACGCCGCGCCCGAGCAACTGGCCGGACAGGTCGCCGACCACCGCAGCGACATCTACGCCTTGGGCGGCCTGCTGAAGCGGATGTTCCCGCACCGTTACGGTCGCGCCGTCCGCCGAGCGCAACGCCAAGACCCCAACAAACGCCCACAGTCGGTGGCGGCATTGGCCAAGCTGATGCGACCGCGATGGGAATTGTGGCTGCTGCCAGTGCTTCTCATCGGCCTCTTCTGCTTCTGGATGCACCCCGACGGCAAAAAATTCCCCGTCACGCTGGATTCCGGGCAGACGGTCTATGCCAAGGTGCTGTCGCACTGGCACCGCACCGTGGCCTTCGTATGTCCCAGCGAGGCGAAGAATTGGAACGGCATCCCCAACGCCCCCTCCGGCGACATGGTCATCCCCTCGCACATCCGATGCCGAGGCGTCCGCTACCGCGTCACCGATCTGGACACCTGCGCATTCCAAAACTGTGTTGAACTCACCCATTTGACGCTTCCCGAAGGCCTCCAACGAATCGGGGAAGGGGCTTTCGTCGGAGACAACAGGATTGCGGACACGCTCGTCATACCACGTTCTCTGAAGGTGCTGGAAAACGGCCCCTTTTCAGACTGTCACTCGCTGACCACGCTGGTATGGAAGGCGCTGGACTGCAGTACCGGCAAGCAGCCCCATTTGGACAACCATTTCTTTTATCGTTGCAGTTCCCTGAAAAAAGCCATCATAGACGACTCGGTCTATGTCCTGCCACCGCGCATATTCAACGACATGGGCTGGCTGGAGGTGATTGTGATGCCGAACCATATACGTGAACTGCCCATCGAGTTCGCATCGAACACCTACAATCTCCGCGACTGCCGTCTCCCCGACTCGTTACGCAAAATCAGTCACGGCGCATTCTACATGAGCAGCCTCGAGCGTGTTGTCATCCCCGACAAAACGGAATTGTTGGGAGCCTACAGCTATTCCTACTGCCAGAATTTGCGTGAAGTGGAAATCGGAAGCGGAATGAAGCGGATTGAGAGCTATGCATTCAACGACAATGCAGCCTTACGGACGATGATCGTCCATTGCGAGGAACCGCCCGCGATGCTGCTGAACTCTCTGTTCAACATCCCCGACAGCGCAGTGCTGTACGTGCCCGCCCAGTCGGTGGAGAAATACCGGAAACACGAGGTGTGGGGGAAGTTCAGGAGGATAGAAGCTATTGGCCGTTAGCTGTTGGCTATTATCGGGAGAACTCCCACAAATCAGCCAAAAGCCAAAAGCCAAAAGCTAAAAGCTATTTCCCTGTTTCCACCGAGATTTGTGTCACACCGCTTTTGCGGCCGATTTCATAGAGGGTGGCGAAGGAGTCGTCTTGGACGAGGTTGGAGAGGATCAGAGGGGAGCCGGTGGCGAAGAAGGCGGTCTGGAAGGTGTTGCCGGGTTTCAGCTTGGTGCGTTCGCTGCTGACCACGCGGTAGGCGTTGCTGCCGAGGTACTCCACGGTGCAGCGGCGGCCGGGGTCCCAGCAGAGCGTCACGCGGTCGCCGGGACGCAAATCCTGACTGCTCACCACCTTGCCGAGCACCTTGTCGGAGGATTCGTTTCCTTCGTCGCCATAAAACTGTTTCAGATCGTCGAAATTGCGGTAGCCGATGGCTCTCGACAGGACATCTAAGGTGAAGCTGCGGGGTGTCACGGGCGTGTTGCCATATTTCCAGATCCGTTTCAGTGTGTTGAGACCGATGTTCTCGCGGGTGCGCTCGAAAACGTATGCCTGCAGGAACACGAAGTCGGAGGAGCGGTTCATCTGCCGGTCCAAGGCCTCGCAAAGGAGTTTTTTCAAGTGTTCGATATAGATTTTGTCGCTGTCGTCCATGAGAAATCCGTTTTTCGGCGGCAAAAATAAACATTTTGCGGGTTGTCCGTGTTGCCCATTTTGGCCCATTTGGATGGTCTCAAATACGTATGCTTACTTTTATGCCACTTCGCGTCGGAAACACCAGAGTGGCATGTTCTTCAACAAGCAGATGCAACTGTCTCTCACTTACAATGCTGAGATCAACATCGTTTTGCGACATCAGGTCTGATATTGTCGGATTGTCCGCAAGCAGACGCATCCGTTCGGTCATTGGTTGATCAGATAAAATGGGCGATAGAGAAAACAATTCCAGATTGGAAGCTGTTTCTTCAATCAAGTGGCTTTTCACGAAAGATTTTTGCTTTTCGTCTCCAATAAGTTCACCAATACCCTGCATTAGCATTTTCGGGCTTGTCTTTCGAACACTTTCTGCGCATTGCACAGCATAGTCCGCCACACTCATGCCCGTTCGCAATCGGACAATGTTTGGATTGATTGCCGTGCTTTTCTGAAGGAAAAACCAAACATCGAAAATGTCTCGTGGGGTGACGCGCTCTCCTAATGCGCACAGCTTATGGGCAAACATGTCTGGAAGTGTCATTACCCGTATATCCGTACCTGCCAAAGTCTTGATTTCGTAATGGTTGTCATACTGCCGTGTGGAGACCTCAACTTTCAACATTCGATTTCCACCACCATAGTTGAGAACTAGCAACGGACCGTAAAATTTCATAGCCTCGTCATCAATCTTCCCAAATTTCGACAGCAGATTATGTAATTTATGGAAGACATTCTCCGTTTTTGTGCTGTCTAATAAGTTGAAATCCAGATCCGTGGAGAATCTTGGCAATTGATGAAACAACAAAAGCGAGGTTCCTCCCTTAAAGGCCAGTTGGTTCGACAGTTCTTTATCTCGGAAAATGGCAAGTAAAACCTGCATCATGAAATAACGGTGTTTTGCGATATCCATAATATCAAATGTTTAGGATTTGTTTTGTGTGTTTCTCCAGTGATTTGGAACGATATGAAGGAATTAGAGCATTGATTTTCTTCTTATCAAGAGGTCGAAGGTTGTCAAAATAACAGTTTCCGGCACTTAAATACACCATGTCCAAAAACGCCCGTTCCGCCGAGGCAATACATACATTATCCTTTTGCATAATCCCTTCTCCACCCAACCACAATTCTGGCTTTATTTGTCTATAGGAGTACACTTGTCCTGAAATCTCCACAGTGCGCGAGAGATAGCTCACCGAAGTCAGGGCAGAGTCGTATTGGAAAATGACCCCGGCTCGCTTCAGAACATATTCCAGAGAGAGGTAGGAAGGATGAAAAATCGAACAGGCCAGTTCTTCAGCATTGAAAGTACGTTTCGTGTAAATTCCGCGTCTTGGATTAAGGATTTCCCCTTTCTTGACGTAGTAGTTCAGCATTTTCGTCAATCTCACACCATCTGAAATGCCAGTCAGCAGAACCATTGATTGGATCTGGAATACAGTTCTTTCGGATTCTAACATCAACCTCAGCACATTATTTTGAGAACTCATAATACGAATAATTTGTATTTTCAGTCTGCAAAAATACATTTTATTTCTTAACCCACAAAACCAAATACTATTTTTTTTTCTCCATTTTGACCCATTCCATCCTATCCGAAAAAATTGTAGTTTTGCGGGTCAAAATGGACGGGCGGAATTTCATCCCCGTTTGTCAGTGTCACCAAAATAGATAGTAGAAAAAGAACAAAAAAGAAACAATCGAACATATAAAATAGCGTTTGCAGCTATCCTTGACTCTCATTTTCCACACGCTCTCCGTCGAATCGGGGGCAACACACATCAAGGGCAGATTCCGCAAGCCGTTTGTAACGGCGTGGAGTGCTTGTCAGATGTGTGGGAGTGGAAACCCGAGAGTCGGACAAGCGAAATTCCACGCCATTTTTGTGTCACAAACGGTAGCGCAATGAGCGAAGAGGGTCTGCACATAGGGCAAGTCATCCGTCGGGTGGTGATCCGGAAGGGGATCAAGGTGCCATGGTTGGCGCAGCAGTTAGGCTGCCACCGCAACAACGTCTATCTCATTTTCTCCCGCCAGTGGATTGACACGAACACGCTGATGAAGCTCGCCCAAATCCTCGGCCACGACTTCTTCGCAGACCTGAGCCGCTCCTACCACGAGCAGCAGGGACAGCTTGGGGATATATAAACGGAATGGGGAAAAGTTAAGGTGCGGTATGTTACCCTGCCGCTGTCGGTTTATATTTTAAACTGCAAAAATCTCCACTATTTTTATAGTTCAAACTGTAAAAGCATAACATCCCGCCGCTTCCGCCCATTAATTTTGTGCAATCCGCCAAGCAATACTTTGCTAAACATCTGATAATCATAATTATATATTGTATATTTTTGACCCCTGATAAGAACGGGAAAGAAAGCGCCATCCCATGAAGCGCATAGCCCATTAAAATGGGTCAAAATGGGTTATGGCGGTTTGACGGGAAAGTTTTTATTTTGCGGGTGGAAAAGATGGGGATTGGAAAGGTGATAATGTTTAAATTGAATTTCAAATATAGCCATTTATTATGTACAATGAACAGTTAGAACAATTGATTGAAGCGGCCTTAAAAGACGGTATGATGTCAGGAAAGGAAAGACAAGTCCTTTTCAACGAAGCTCAATCTTTGGGTATCGATCTTCTTGAGTTTGAAAACGAACTAAATAGGCGTATATTATCGCGCAAAAATGAAAGTGTTTCAGATTCTCTAAGCGGTAACAATAATAATTCTGTTTCTAACAAAGTAGAACAACCAAAACAAAACGAAGAAAGCATAGGGATAAGTGAGAAGGAAAGAGAGGAGAAAAAAGAGGAGGAAGAGACAAAAGATGAGATAGAAGAATTCGAGGAAAACGGAGGAAAAATAAAAGAAAGAGATGAGGAAGACGAAGAAGATACAGAAGATGAGGAAGATACGGAGGAGTACGATGAAGACAACGACTCGTTAGTTGGTGATATTGTAAACGATTTCAAAGACGTTGTTAGCGACATAAAATCAGATGTTTCCGATATCTTACACGATATTATAGGGGATCCCAAACATACAATCAAGTCTTCAGCGGCGAGTCAAAAGAAGTCTCAAAAAACCACCTCCAAGATTAATAAAACTCCTTTGACATCAAATTCGTCCAACAGGAGCAATTTTGCCCAACTTCTCAATAGCGGAAATCTGTCTTCAAAAAAATTGAATGAGGTTCTTGACGACATTGTCAATGGTGAGTATATGACATCTGCTGATTGTGAAGACATGGATGACTTTAGAGAACTTAAGGCACAAAAAAAACGAATTAAAGAGGCTCTTGTACAATTTCCCACCCCATCCGACAAAGACGACCTCCTTGACTTTATGCTTTATCTGAAACCTAAAATCCAACATTCCGAACATAGCGATGCCTTCCTGATGAAATATAATGAATGTGTGGAAAAGGTGGAAATACTTTATCCCGAAGACCCCGATTTTGAAAAGATTATCGGTTCAAAAGTTAAGAAAAACAATTGGGGAAAATTCCGAGGCACTATGAAAAAGACAGGGATGGTAATGGGTGGAATAGGACGTGTAGTGTGGGTGATATTAAAAATAGCAGGAATTCTGTTGATTATTGCGATTGTATTGTTTATAGTTTTGATGATACTTGGCTATCTGTCCTAACAACCACAATCGAAATGTTAAAGCAAACGATACTATTTAATAGATCAGTTCAGAATTCATCTAATCAGTAATCACTGCAATATGGCAAAGACTATTAAGCGGAGTAAAGCTGCTTTTGGAAAGCAAATCGAACTATATGTAAAAACATTGTTGTTAAAAGAAGGAGCTGACGTATATACACCGGAAGTGAATGATAAAGCTATAGATATTTTGGTCAAAACACCGACGAACCATTTTAACGAGATACAAGTAAAAGCCGTAACAAAAGGAGCTTTGTTTGCTGCTATTTCTCATAAGCCACAAAAGAAACCTCGGAATAATAATTATTGGTTTATCTTCTATTCCGAAGAATTAGATGTGTTTTGGATTTTATCCTCGCAAGAGTTTGTTGCAGAAGCTTCGCAAAATAAAAAAGGAAAACACATTGGAAAATATTCCATCCAGTTTCATAGCAAAAGCAATGGAACGGTCGTTGCTAACCCTAAATATTCAAAATATGAAGTTACAAACTTTCGACGAATAACAATGTGATATGAGGATTGGTGTGCGAGCAAGCGGCATAGAAAAGTTCTTTTTTGAAATAGATTAAAATAAAATGATATGTATAACGAACAATTGGAACAGTTAATTGATGCGGCGTTAACGGATGGCACGTTGACTGAAAAAGAAAAGCAGATTCTTTATAAAAAAGCCATGGTAATGGGCGTGGACTTAGACGAGTTTGAAATGGTCCTCGAAGCAAGACTAATCAAACTTAAAAAGGAAGTTGAGGAAAAAGTAGCTTCATCAGCTCCTAAAAGCAACAAACATGGAGACATAAGAAAATGCCCGGCATGTGGGGCAATAGTACCTCAATTAACAGGTTTTTGCAAAGAATGTGGCTATGAATTCTCGAATGTAGGCGTGTCCACCACATCCCAATTAGTGGCAGATGAAATAAAAAAGATAAAAGAGGAGAGTGCTCGAAAAAAGCAAGAACTGAGAATGAGCGGTTTGTATTCAGCAGAAAAAAAAGAAGGAGAGAGCTATTCTCCTCTAGAAAAAGCGGAAAAAGATGTTTACTGGGACAGTCAATACAAGATTGATTCATTCATAGAGTCATTTCCAATACCAAATACAAAAAATGATTTATTAGATTTCATTTCATTCTTGAGAGTGGAAGGCTATTCTAAAAAACGTGATCAATGTTTAACCAAAGCGAAAATATTGTTTCCTGATGAACCTGTGTTTGAGAAAATTTCTGCAGAAATAGCTGAAGAAAAGAAAAAAGATGATAGATATTGGGCGCTGCACAAAGCTGGGTGTTTGGGATTGCTTGTTATAATTGTTATAATTGTAATATTGGGACTTATTTTACATTGGTGGACTTGGGCCGATATACGTTCTTTTTTCGATTAATGTTCAAATCATATTTTGGTTTACTTTGTTCAAAGGACATATTTTTAGTTAAACTTATGGACATTGGAATAGCAAGTGTTATTATCGCTTTAATATTGGGTGTATCCGGAATAGGGATTTCGGTATTGCTGGGTTACGTTCCTCGGAAAAGGAAGAGCGAAATAATTCGGACAAAGAAGGAGTTGCTTCAACTTTATCAGGATGTCTTACAGTTGCTTGAAGAAGAAAAAATGCTGTTGGAAGAAGCGGAAATAAGCAAATTGAAGGCACGGAGGGATAGAATTATCAGCAGCCATTGCGAACCTGCCCGGATCAAAAAAAGAATCAAAGAGTTAGAATCACAAATGCAAAATTATGGGAATATTTAACAGAAAAGAAGGCGGATTGATGGATGTCATCCGCTGCGATGAACCGGAATATTTAATTTGGAAATGGCGTCCTGCAGGGCAAGACGCAAACAGCACAAAAAAAGAGAACGCCATCCGCTACGGCAGCAGTCTGCGGGTGAAAGATGGTGAAGTTGCGGTTTTTGTTTACAAACAGGATGGTGGCATTATGCAGGATTTCATCGAGGGACCATACGATGACACTATCAAAACTGCAAATTTCCCAATACTTACGAGCATCGTTGGCTTGGCGTTCGGGGGCAACTCTCCATTCCAAGCCGAGGTCTTTTTCATCAACCTCTCCCAAGTGATGCAGGTCAGGTTCGCTGTACCTTACTTTGATGTCTTTGATCCGCGATTTCTTGACTATCCTGTGCCTATGGCTGTGAGGGGGACTCTGACATTTAACATTTCTGATTACAAGGCGTTTATTAAACTACATCGCCTCATCAATTTTGAGTTGGAAGATTTCAGCAAACAGATTAAGGACGCCATCGTTAAATATGTGAAAGGGGTAGTGACCAACGTGCCGCAAGAAAACGGCATCCCTGTCTTGCAAATGGAAAGGAAAATATTGGAAATCAACGAAATCGTGGTTCAACATTTGAAACCCAGATTGGAGAATGACTTCGGAGTAAATATGAAAGCAGTTGACATCGCTGCTATTGAACCTGACAAGGAAAGCGACGGTTACCTTGAACTACGCAAAATCACCGCTGGTCAACAAACCAAGACCATAGAAACACAAACAGAAATCAATCTCAAGAATATGCAAGAGATGCAGCGTATCAATGCTGAAAATATGGAGGAGTCGCTCCGTGTACAGCGTGAAGAAGCTCAACGCGCGCAACGTCTGCAGACAGAGAATGCAAACATTGCCGCTCACAGCATAGACAAACAAACTGAAGTGCTCTCAACTGCAGCACAGAATCTCGGTGAGATGAGCCAAGTGAACTTGGAGAATGGCAATGTGGGCGGAATGAATCCTGCAGGGATGATGATGGGTATGGCAATGGGTGGCGCAATGGGAGGCCAAATGGGGAATATGATGAATCGAATGGGGCAACAGATGCAACAAGCGAATATGCCGCAACAACCTCAGCAACAGACACAGCCACAGATGACACCTCCGCCCATGCCTGGTGCCGTGAATGTGGCTTACCTGGTTTCTGTCAATGGACAACAATTTGGTCCTTACAATATGCAACAGTTGCAACAATTAGTGCAGAACGGACAACTTACTGCGCAAACGTATGTTTGGAAGCAAGGTATGCCCAACTGGGAGTTTGCAGGTAACGTACAAGAACTTGCCAATCTGTTTGGAGCCGTTCCGCCGCCTATGCCCCCAACCCCTCCAATGCCGTAACATTTAATAAAACAGTGAAATATGGACAATAACAATTTCTTCTCCATCGACCGGCTAATCGAGTTCGGTATGAGTATGGCCGTTGCCCAGCAGATGGTTCAAACAATGAACCAAACGATGCAAAGTATGTACATCCCAGGGACGATGAACCCGATGACACCGGCACAGCCTTCGCAAGCTGCGCCAATGCCACAACCTCTTCCACAAGTTTTCTATGTCGTCATTAACGGCAATTCCGTCGGGCCTTTGTCCGAAACCGAAGTAATGAAACTCATTTCCTCCAAACAAATCACCAAAGACACTTATGTCTGGAAGCCGGGTATGAGCGAATGGCAGACAGTGGAAAACACGCCAGAAGTTTTAAAATTAGTTTTGTTGGCACCGCCAGCGTTTAACCAACCAAAATAACGAGAGTATGAAAATAAACCTTATTCCCACTATTATTGCATTAGCCATCAGTGCATTGATCGGCTATGCCTTGTATGCCCTTTGCAAGACCGAAGGCCAGGAACTGCTTTTAGCCATCGGCGGCGGCATCGCCACCTTCATCCCGTTGGCCACCGCTTTGGGTGTCCGATTTGAACAATCCCGCACTTCCGGCAACATTGCCGCACTGGGCGGCGCGTTCACCTTCATTATGCTCATTTGTTGCATCGTGTATGCCTTCATACAATTCACCCCACCCGCCTTCATCATTGTGGCCGGTTTGTTGGTGTTGATTTTCATTGTAATTGCTTATGGGATAGCAAAGGCGAAACAATAAGTATTATTTTATGTTGGCGTACTCCACAAAAAACGCATCAGTTCATTCATATTTCAGCCATTAATTTAGTTCAAATTATTATGACATCACAAGATTTATCTATTTACATCAGCGATTTTCTCAGTTACGCGTACAGCCAAAAAATCGAACTCTATAATGAATATTCATTGCAGCACGAACTTGGCATATTCTTACGCAATAAATGTCCCAATTACAGTGTGCAATTTGAGAGAAACACTAACTTCTTTGGAATAAATACAGCCACTGTAAAACAAGAGATTGACATTGCGGTGTTTGACAAGAACGAAAAGTTCGCCATTGAACTAAAGTTTCCACGTAATGGTGCATATCCAAGAAGAATGTTCCAATTCGTTGAAGATATTTGTTTTATTGAGCAGTTGAAACATAATGGGTTTACTGGCGGTTGTGCAGTTTCTCTTGTCGATAATATGAATTTTTGCACCAAACAAGGATTAAAAACCAAAGGTATTTATAGCTATTTCCGTGTCGGAACTTCAATCCAAGGTGTAATTTCTAATCCTACGACCAAAGGGCCGAAACAGCTTACAATCAACAACTCGTATAATGCGATTTGGAATTCAACAAACTTTTGGGACAGAGATAAAGCAGCAGATCCAATCAAGTCTGTACCAGCAAAATATTACATCATTGAGATTTAGTTAGTTGATGATTAAAGGCACTCTTTCCTGTCTATAGTTCATGTTTGTATTTGAAAAAGTATCATAGAACTAGCCGAAAATCCGTAAAAGAGTAGGCAACTTAAAATCGTATTGTTATGAGGTATAAACTTTTAGTAACAGGAAAGGGCTTGTCTGCGTTGCAGTGGATAGAAAAACCCGACGGGAGCACCGTCAGAAGTTCCAGTGAAGAATGGAGCTTTGTGGTTGAATCGAACGAATCAAACGGCATTTCCGCTGATGATTTCTTAAAGCAGACTGGTTGTAAATGGAGAAGCGGCTTCGGCAGGCCTTCTAAAATCACGAATGCCAACGGTTGGACGGTAAAACAATTATGAGACTTCAATGAGTACAATCCTCGAAAACACTGGGCCGTGTGGCAAGTTGAATGTCCAGCTCTTAGAGTTGTTGAAAAAGCATGGTGGGACATTTTGCATCAATGAAGACGAGCAGTTCACAACGTGGGCCGTCACGCTCTTCGACAAAGATGGTGGTGTCCCGCTGTCGTTGTCGTTGGTCGGATCCGTTGCGGAAATAGCGGTGAAGGACATGGGCTGGGATTATGAGGTGGTGGAAATCACCCGTTGCGAAGACTTTGCGGAAAGAAACGATGACTACGTTTTTATTTTGGCCGCCGTCGATGGAAACAAGGTGACGATTGACGGGGTCAAAACGGTGATACAACTGTTGAAAACTGCAAAATGATGGTGAATTTACCCACTAGTCATTAGACATCCCCCCGAAATTCTTCCGGCCCCAATCGCGCGTGCAACTCTTCGACAACCGCGTGGGCAACGCCCCATAGGAGACGCGCCATGGCACGTCTCTACACGCCGTCATCTTCTTCCTGCTGCCGTTCTTCGTGGCGGGGGTGGCGGTTGTGGCGGAAAAATGGTGATGGAACCCCTAACGGAGGTTCTGCGGAACATCGTGGGGGACCGCACCGGGCTACAGACATTGAACCCCTAACGGGGTTCACGGGAATGACGGAACGAACCCGCCATCATCCTCGTAGGGAAATGCATATCCGCGGCAACGATTCCAGCGAATGAACCCGCCTTTACCCCCATTAGGGGTTGTATGTTTGATGAAATTTAGGAAATCGCCTACTTACTTCTCAAAGAGGGCATCCGCGGTGATTATGTCTTGAAATTCAACAGAATAAGAATTCTGCTTTACTTCATTGGCCGAAATGAGGATGAGATGGATGGACTTGTCTGTCCCCGTCGCGATTCTGAAACTGTTCCGACGGTTTTGGACTTTCTGTTCTTCCTCGGATGTCATCTCGTAGGGCTGCTTGGTGTATTTCATCTCACAAATGTCTATAATACCGTCATTGCGGTCGATGAGCAGATCAATTTGCGCACCTTTTCTTTCGAAAGTGGCGGGTTGATACCACGAGCAGACCCTGCTTATGGTGCCGAAGATACTGAGGGCTTTCTTGATTTGAGTGACGTGCAGAAGACAAACACGCTCAAAAGCGAGCCCGCACCAGTTGTAGTATAAGGGCGAACCTGTCTGACGAGACCAAAAACACTCATCGCCGCCGCTGTTCTGCTGGATAAACCGGTAATAGAACAATGTGTAAGAGTCTATCAGTTGGAAAACGGCAAATTTGGATTTAAGACCAAGGTTGTTGTATTTGCGAATAAAACCGCAGGCTTCGAGGTCTTGCAACATCTCCGAAAGACGCCCGTTATCCTGAAGATGAGCTTCCGATATAAGCTCTTCTCGGGTCATCCCGATTCGTTTATGGCCAAGCGTCTGTACAATGGTAATATAAGGGTCGGGGTTTTTGAAGAGTGACGCATACAACTCGTCAAATTCATCATACAGGCCGCCGTCGGGATTGAAGAAAAGGTTGTCGATGTTTTGAGAGAGGCTCAGACCGCGTTCTAATTTCGACCAGTAGAACGGAATACCACCCATAACCATATAGCACTCCATAAGCTGCCTGCGGTTCATGCCAAGTTTGCGGTGGATAGCATACTGCTCGCATTCGTGGAGGGTGAACGGCTGAAGATGAATCTTGGTGTTGACGCGGTTGTGGAGGCCTCCTTTGTTTTTGAGGATTTTCTTGATAATCCAAGATGTGGCACTGCCGCAAACGATAAGGACAACGTCCTTACGTGCCGATGCCCAACCATTCCAAAAGTTTTCGAGAGCGGGGACGAATCCGGAACGCTGAGTGTCCAGCCATGGAAGCTCATCTATAAAAATGAGTTTCTTAGGCTCATCGGATTGACGGATGATTTCCTTCAACGCATCGAAAGCATCAAGCCAAGTGTGAGGCAAGGTGGCTTTCTGGAGGCCGTATTCGCGCAGAGAGAGCCGCCACGCAGCAAGTTGCTTCTTCATAGTCGAGTTGGCAAGACCCGTATGGTAGAAGGTGAATCGGTTGTTGAACGTTTCTCGAACCAAATAGGTTTTCCCCACACGACGACGACCGTAAAGTGCCACAAACATTGAGTCTTCTTCTTGAACGGCTTGGGCCAGACTCCTTTTCTCTTTTTCTCTTCCTATGAACATACCGGATAAATTTTACTGAGCGCAAAAGTAGGAAAAATATTCTTATACTCAGCGGAAAGTGTTGAATTTTTATAGATTCCGCTGAGTATGGACACTTTTTTCCAGATGGTTTTGATTTGTAACAGCTCGTAGGAGGCATCCTCGGCTTCACCCACTGGGCGTTGGACGTTCCCCCGAAATTCTTCCGGCCCCAATCGCGCGTGCAACTCTTCGACAACCGCGTGGGCAACGCCCTCGGCTACGCACCCATCCGCGATTATCGAAAATTATGTTATTTTTGCGCGGCGATTGCAGGCCGGTCATGTTCAACGGACTCCGCATGGCGGGCGCTGCGGCCATTGTTCGGCAAACAGAGGAGTCCGCGTAATCGCATGGGCATAGAAAACGCCATATTCAACCGCATGACCCTGCTCGTCGGGGAGACAGCGATGGAACGCATCGCCAACCGGCGGGTCATCATCTTCGGTGTCGGCGGTGTCGGGAGCTGGTGCGCCGAGAGCTTGGTGCGCAACGGCATCCGCCACCTCACCATCGTCGATAGCGACCGCGTGTGCGTCACCAACGTCAACCGGCAGCTCCAGGCCACCACCAAGACGGTGGGACAGGTCAAGGTCGAAACGCTCAAGGAACGGCTGCTCGACATCAACCCGCAGGCGGAAATCAACGCCATCCAGGAAATCTACTCCGCCGAGAACGCCGCGCAATTCCATCTGGAAACCTACGACTACATCATCGACGCCATCGACAGCTTGGAGCACAAGGCACGGCTGATCCTGCACGCCACCGAATGCCCGGGCAAGTTCTACTCCGCCATGGGAGCCGCCCTCAAGATGGACCCCACCAAGGTGTCGGTGACCGAGTTCTGGAAAGTGCTGGGATGCCCGCTGGCGCGTGCCCTGCGCAAACGGTTCAAACGGATAGGCGAGTACCCGCACAAAAAGTTCCAATGCGTCTATTCGCCCGAAGTGCTGCCCAACAAAGGCACCGTGACGACCTGCGGCACCAGCGCCTGCCTCTGCCCGAAAGCCATCATCGCGGCAGGCAACCCCGACCTCATCAACCACGAATGGTGCTCCTCCAAAGCACAAATCAACGGCACCACCTCCCACATCACCGCCATCTTCGGCTTCACACTCGCCGGATTGGTGATGCAAGCCCTCTGTTCGGAATGATGATTTAATGGTAGGGGCGTATCGAATACACCTATTCAAGTTTCGCATGTTAGAAAAAGAGGAAAAACAAGTGCGTGAAGAATGTTCCCGGCCACAGCGGACAGCTGCGGCCGAAGCACAATTCCCCTTCTATTTTAGAAGGGGTGCCGGCAGGCGGGGTAGTAATATTAAAATATCAGAATTCCTTGTGAAAAAAAGACCATCATCAACGATATTCGAATCAAAGACCAGTATGTTCAAAACCTCCCGGAAAACAGGGAGCTGTTAGCTTATGCGCGTGAAAATCGCAGAGCCGGCAACATGGCCGAGATTGCGTTTTGGTAACAGGTTCACAAAAAGATGTTTCATGGTCTCGATTTCGACAGGCAGAAAGTCATCGGAAACTACATTGTGGATAATTATGAGCATGAGGATTATGAAAAAAAGGAATAAGGATGCCTATATTACTACCCCGCCCTTCGGGCACCCCTTCTAAAATAGAAGGGGAATTCGCCCGCCCGGCACAGTGTGCCGTGGTCGGAAATAGTGCGCGAACGAGAGTGTTGACATCGCCAACAATACGACAGTGGCAGCAGAAAGCTTTTTTCTGAGATACTTATGATTGGAAATCAAACATGCGAAACTTGAATACGCCCTACATTATCCAATTATTCCCGATAACAGAATCACTATCAGGGCAATCGGGGCGACGAAGCGCAGGATGAAGTAGTAAAGCTCGAAAAGTTTCCCTTTCAGTGCGCCGCCGTTGGTGATTTCGTCTTTGACTTCGGCTTTCGGGTAGAACCAGCCGAGGAAGATGGTCGTCGCCAGCGCACCGATAGGCATCAGGTAGGAGGCGGTGACGAGGTCGAAGAGGTCGAAGATGGTGCGGTCGAAAAGGGTCCAGTGCTTGATGGGACCGAACGACAGGGTGCAGAAAATGCCAATGACGAAGATGCTAATCATGCTGATAATTGAGCTTTTGCGGCGGCTCCAGTGGAGCTCCTCCACATTGAAAGCCACGATGATTTCCTGCAGGGAAATGGTGGAAGTGAGTGCGGCAATGCCTAATAACAAGAAGAATACCGCGGCGAACAATCCGCCCATCGGCATACTGTTGAAGACGTTGGGCAGCACCACATAGACAAGTTGCGGACCGCCGGCGGGATCCATACCAAAGGAGAAGACCGCCGGGAAAATCACCACACCCGCCAATATCGCCACCAAGAGGTCGCACACGGAAATCCACAAGCTCGTCTTGAACAGCGAATCCTCCTTGCGGATGTAGGAACCGTAGGTCACCATCGCGCCCATACCAAGACTGAGCGAGAAGAACGACTGTCCCAACGCGCCTAACACGCCCGCGCCGGTCAGCTTGCTGAAATCGGGCTTGAAGAGGAATTGCAATCCCTCTTTCGCACCGGGCAACGTCAATGAACGGACAACCATCAGCAACAGCAAGAAGAAGAGCACTGGCATCAGAATCTTGGAGATCTTTTCGATGCCCTTCTGCACACCGAAGGAAATCACTAACGCGGTGAGTATCAGGAAACAAAATTGATACAGCAACGGCCAGAACGAACCGGTGGTGAAGGAGGCGAAAGCGTCGGCGACCTCATTGGGAGTCAGTCCCGACAGACGGTTAGTACACGCCAAGACAATGTAGTTGAGTGTCCATCCGGCCACCACGCTGTAAAAGGCGTAGATGAGAACCGCCGCCAGAATGCCGAAATAGCCAATCGCGGCCCATCCCTTCTTCCGTTCCAGTTTCTTGTACGCGCCGACCACGTTGCTTTGTGTACGCCGTCCGATGACGAACTCCGTCATCATCAGCGGGATGCCGATCATCAGCACGAACAACAGGTTGACGAGCAGGAATGCCCCGCCACCGTTCTGTCCCAGCATATAGGGATAGCGCCAAATATTGCCAAGTCCGACGGCACCGCCTGCCGCCGCCAAAATCGCTCCTATGTTTGAGGTGAAACCTCGTTGTTCGTTAGCCATTGCTCGTTTAGTTTAAGGTTTAACTGTTCTGCCTTTCTGACAACTGTTGTAAAAAGGTCGGCTTACGCCGGATATGTTCATATTACTACCCCGCCCTTCGGGCACCCCTTCTTTTTAAGAAGGGGAATGGTCCTTCGATCGTGAAATCCCCCAATTCTCTCATCCTCTCATCCTCACACGTCTTACGTCACACGTCTCACTTCTCCCGCAGCCAGCGGAAAATCGTGCCCCAGGATGGTTTCTTCCCGTAGGTCATGATGCCGATGCGATAGACTTTGGCCGCGAACCAGATGCAGAACACGAGGAAGGCGAGCGCGAGTCCCATTGAGAGAAGCAGTTCCCAGGCTTGCACGCCGGAGGGGAGCCGCACCATCATGGCGATGGGGGAGGTGAGCGGAATCATGGAGAGCCAGAACGCTAATGCGCCGTCGGGATTCGTGGAGATGGTCGGCACGAACACGATGGCCAGTATCAGCGGGATGGTGATGGGCATCGTATATTGCTGAGAATCCGATTCGTTATCCACAACGGAACCAGTGGCCGCATAGAGGGTCGAGTAGATCAGGTAGCCCACCACGAAGAAGAAGATGAATGAGAAGATGATGGTTCCGAACGAAACGGAGAAGTAGTTCTGGATCATTTCGAAGATATTGTCCGGCGCGATATCTATCGGTGCCGTATTGGGCACGTTGACACCAGGCGTTTCCGCCACGGTCTCCACAGTGTCGGGGCTGAACAGGTTGGGGGCGGCTACCTGCACGCCGAGCAGGATGCCGACGGAAAGGACAACCCATATCGCCAGTTGCGTAAGCCCCACCAACGCGATACCCACGATCTTGCCGACCAGCAACTGCGTGGGCTTCACCGAGGAGATCAGTACCTCCACGATGCGGTTCGATTTCTCCTCCAACACGCCGCGCAGCACCTGGCTGGCGAACATGATGATGATGAAGTAGATGATAATGCCGCACATCATGCCGAAAATCTGGTTGACTTCGGCATCATGCTCCTTTTCGCCCCCGTTGTCATCAATCTGGATGGTGACAGATTCCGCTTTGGCCAAGTTCTGCAGGTTTTCGAAACGGGCCATCTCAATGTGCAGCGAATCTCGCAACAATTGGTTGAAGAAGATGTCGTCCATCTGGCTTTCGATGTCGGATTGCAGCCCTGACGGAAGGTTCTTTTTATAGTAGATGTTGGATTTCAGGGATTGAGTGTTCGCTAAAATTTGCAGAACCACGTCGTAATCCTGGTCGAAGGCCTCTTTCTTGATCTGTTCGATGTCGCCGGAACGGTAGCTGAATGAGTAGTGCTTGTCGTCAGTGAAGTTGTTGATGAAAATCTCGCTTTCATCGACCACGAGGACTTTGGAGAACTTTTTGCTCTCGCTGAGCTGAACCAGCAGCACGGGCAGCACAATCATGGCCGCCAGCAGCACCGGCATCAGGATGGTGATGATGATGAAGGATTTTTTTTGGATGCGTGTCAAGTATTCACGCGAAATGATCAGGAGTGTTTTATTCTTCATGGCTTGGCTGTTGGTTGGCTTTCTCCACCTGTTCGATGAAAATATCGTTCATGGTGGGCATTATTTCGTTAAAGGAATGTATTTCACAATTTTGTGTAAATAATCGCAGAAGTTCGTTGGGAGACTCGCCATCCGGCAGCTTGATGTCGAAGCGGGTATAATAGTCGTTTTGGCTTTGGTCGCAGACGGTATATCGACGGGTCTGAAGCTCTTGGATGATGTTGTCGGGGCAATTGGAGACTTGGATGGAGAATATATTCTTCTTGAAGCGTTTTTTCACTTCGTAGATGTCGCCTTCCAAAATCTTGCGGGAGCGGTTGATGAGAGCGATGTGGTCGCAAATCTCCTCCACGGAAGCCATGTTGTGGGTGGAAAGGACGATGGTGGCGCCTTCCTTCTTCAGTTGGGCGATTTCGTCTTTGAGCAGATTGGCGTTGATGGGGTCGAAGCCGCTGAAAGGTTCGTCAAGGATCAGAAACGAAGGCCGGTGCAGAATGGTGGTGATGAACTGCACTTTCTGCTGCATCCCTTTGGAGAGCTCTTCGATGGGCTTGTTCCACCATTCCATGATGTTGAACTGCTCGAATTTCGCCCGCAGTCGTTTGTAGGCCTCCTGTTTGTCAAGACCCTTTAGCTGAGCCAGATACATGGCTTGCTCGCCAGTCTTCATTTTTTTGTAAAGACCGCGCTCTTCGGGAAGATAGCCCATGTCGTAAACGTCATTCTCCGACAGGGGATGTCCTTTGAAGAAAATTTCCCCTTTGTCGGGGAAGGAGATGCGCATCAGGATGCGGATCAGCGTGGTTTTGCCGGCGCCGTTGGGTCCCAGCAATCCGAACACGCAGCCCTGCGGCACGGAAACGGAAATGTCGTCAAGGGCAACATGCTCCGAAAATCGTTTCGTGACATGTTGCACGTCAATAATATTCATACAGCAGCGGGATTGTTTTTCTTCTTTTTCTTCTTTTTCTTCTTCTTGGAGCCGTTTTGCGGTGCCACGTAAAAGGCGGCGTTGGCGTTTGCAATGTTCAGCAACTCTTTGGTGTTGATGAAGTTGAAATCATCAGGAAGCGTGATTCTCCCATTGGAGAGTTCCTCCAATTGATGGCGGATCAACAGGTCGTTGACTGAATTGCGGTTGTATGTCAGATACATCATTTTCAGGTGGTTCGCCAAAGACGGGGCGAAAGCCTCACGGACATCTTCAGGATATTCGGACACCTTGTTGATGAGATTCTGCATGTTTACGCCGTAAGTGCGGAATTTCACTTTGTTTTTGTTGTTATATGACGGCTTTACGAAAACTTTTTCTTTATTTTCGGGTACCGGTTTGGGGTAGGGCGAATCCACATCCAATTGGTAGTTGGACATCATGAACAGATGGTCCCACAGCTTGTTCCAGAAATCATCGTTATTGCGGTTGTTCTCGTTGCTGTTCTCTTTGGAATTGACAACATCGCTCATAATCCTTACGATGGCGTATGCCGTGCGCGTGCGCTCCTCTCTGTTTTCCATGGAAACGCATTGTTCAACCAATTTTTGGATATTTCTTCCGTATTCTCTGATTATAAGGTTGTTACGTTTGGTGTTATATTCAATCATATTTTAAAATATGCGTTTTCAAATGAAGTGGCAAAAATAAAATTTTTTTTGTTATGGATGGATATATAGAACTTTGGGTTGTTCGTATCTAACAGTAGAGACGCAAAATTTTGCGTCTCTACAATGTTATAAAACGTTCTATTTCCCTTCGCGTTTCAGGATAATCAAAACCGTGTATATCAGAATCTTGATGTCCATTTGGATGGACATGTTCTCGATGTACAGGAGATCCCAGCGCAGGCGTTCGAGCATCTCATCGACATTTTCCGCATAACCGAAACGAACCTGTCCCCAGGAGGTGATGCCGGGTTTGATACCAAGCAGCAGTTGGTAGTAAGGGGCGCGTTCCATGATTTTGTCGATGTAGAACTGACGTTCCGGACGAGGGCCCACCAGCGACATTTCGCCGCGCAGCACGTTAAAGAACTGCGGGGTTTCGTCAAGGCGGTATTGGCGCATGAACTTCCCGAACGGGGTGATGCGGCTGTCGTTTTGTGAAGAAAGCATCGGACCGTCGGCTTCCGCGTTCTCGCACATGGAACGGAACTTGATGATATTGAATGGTTTGCCCAAATAGCCGATGCGCTCCTGACGGTAAAATATCGGGCCGGGAGAAGACCGCTTCACCCCGATGGCCAGGAAAATGTACAAGGGGGTGAGCAGGATGATGGCAATCAGGGAAAACACGATGTCACAGACTCTTTTCACGTAACGCTGCCAGGTGGGCAGATATTCCGGGGTGACGGAGATGAGCGGCTCGTCAAGCACAGAAGAGGTCTTCACGGAGCCCAGAAGCATGTCCTGTTCTTGGGGCACCAGACTGACCGTCAGGTTGTGGTTGCGCCGAGCCAAAGACAGCACCTGCTGGATATATTTCCGCTGGCCGTTGTGCAAGGCCACGACAATTTCCTCAATATGTTGTTCCTCAACCACTTTGCGAATGTCTGAAATATTCCCGACGCAGGAAAGGTGTCCCGTCATCAGGTCGGGCTGGTGGTCGTCCACTCTTATGTAGCCGATGAAGAGATGCCCTGACCGCGGATTCTGCTTCAGCACGGTTTCGTAAGCTTTGAGCGCCATTTCGTCGTTGCCCACGATAAGTGTATTGAAGCCGATTCTACCATCGTGAATCCGGTTGTTAATATAAGAGGTGATGGACAGGCGGGGAATATAGGTCAGAAGAAACTGGAAAGAAAAGAGGAAAAGCAAGTATTTCACATAATCATTGGGTGACGTGACAATATCATCCAGGATAAAGATGAAGAAGAAGACCAAACAGCCGAAAAGTGTCACTCCAATGGTCGTCACCAGTTCGTCAAGACGCGATTTGCGGTAAATTTTGTTGTAATACCCGAAAAAGGCATGAAAGAAAAGCCAATATACAGGATATAGCACCAATCCGAGCCAGAATTTAGAATCTGAACGTATGGCAACAAAGATGTTCTGGAAATCTGCCGCTTCACCTACGTGTTTGCGATAAATATAAAGCCCAACCCAAGTGAGTAGTGCGGCAAGAATATCAAAAAGAAGGTATAAAAAGGTTAACTTGGTTTTGTTCATCATGATCAGGCCGTTCGGATATAAAGAACTTTAATGTCATCAATATAGAAGTGGGTATCTTCGCCTTCCTCGCCTACTCCCGTCAGCATCAGCGTGAGATCGGTCGAGTTTCCGGAAGAGCCGTAGTTGCTGTTGATGGTGTTGGTCAGATCGAAATGGATGGTTTTCCACTCTTTTGGCGAGGCGTTGATGCCGCCGACGGAATACCATCTGTGGGGGTAGTAGGCGTTAGACATTTTAGCGGAGATGTCCATTTTTCCCTCCGTCTTGTAGCGCACCTCCAAAACTACCCGGTAACTGCCGACAGGAACTGGGAAAGCGGTGGATTGCACGTCAAAGTGTAGTCCTGCAGCATCGTTGAGGACGATTTCGCCGACGTTTTTGTCTTCGTAGGCAACGGGCAGGAAAGTGAGATCAGTTTGAGTGGGGGAGGGGACTGGAGTGAAGGAGGTGCTGTTGGCGAAAGTCTCGAAATAGGGGAAGAGGACATACTCGCTATAAACGAATTTAGGACGGTTTTGCGCCACTTCATAGACCCGGTCTTTCTGCAATAGCACGCGTTGCCGGGTGATGTTGAGGAAAGGATAGCCGGCGATGGTATTTGCCATACCTGACATGGGGAAGGCAGGTATCAGTATCAACGTGCACGAGTCGGTGCTGCTTACATCCAAGACGGGAACTTTACAGGGTAACTCCCAACATCCTAAGTTTTTGTTGTTCACATAAACATTGACATGCGTGAATTTGTGCCGGGTGAGAGCGGTGAGTTGCTCCTGATCAAAATTCTGGTCGTGTGTCTCATTGAAGTTGCTGACATCGATGCAATTCTCAAAATCTTCAGGAGTGACCACAATATAAGCAGGCGTCAGATCAACCCTTTTACAAGAAGTGATACCAATAACAATTAACAATATGCTTATAATCAAGTATATATAATTCCTCATACGCTATATTTCAAAGAATCATAACGAAGATAGTTATTTTATATTGCATTATTGGAAAAAAAATCAGATTTTTGCCGCCATGAAAAAAATTGACAATAAATTTGCTTTTGGATATGTGGCGGTTTTGTTAGCCATGACCTTTTGGGGCTTGAGTTTTGTATGGATAAAACACCTGCTGAACAATAATTTCCCAGTATTCACCATTGTTTTCATTCGTTTGGTTTTGGCTTCAGCGGTGTTTATGACCCTGCTCAAATGTCAGAAGAAATTGCAGAAGATAGAGCGTTCGGATTACAAAGATTTTATATTGCTCGCTTTTTTCGAACCGTTCCTCTATTTTATCGGGGAGGATTTTGGATTACAATATGTAGATGCCAGCTTTGCCGCCGTCATTATCGCCCTTATCCCTATCGTAATCTCCATCACAATGTTTTTTGCCGAACATACTCCCATTCGTTGGGAATTTGTGATCGGTACACTCGTGTCGGTGGGTGGTGTGCTGCTGCTGACGATGAGTCCGGGCGGCCAAATCGCCTTCAATCTGAAAGGGACGATGCTGCTCGGTCTTGCAGTCTTGGCTGCCTGTGGTTACAGTGTGTTGCTCACCCGATTGGTCAGGAAATACAATCCTGCTACTGTCACCACATGGCAGAATTTCATTGCTATCCCGTTCTATCTGCCGTTAGTGCTTGTTTTTGATGTCCGGCAATGGGGTGCTCTGACTTGGGATGCCAGCGCTGTGTTCAGCCTGGTGTGTCTCGCCCTTTTGTGCTCGGCGGGTGCTTATATGCTGTATTCCTACTCAGTGAAGCATCTTACCGTCACCAGAACCAGTATCTTCACAAATCTGATTCCTATTGTGACACTTTTCGCTGCGGTGGCCATTGGTCAGGAGGCCTTCTCGCAGACGAAATTCTGGGGCATTGTAGTGATTGTCCTGGGAGTTACGTTTAGTCAGATGACGGTGAGGACGGAGAGACGATGAATGACGATGAGACGATGAGGCGATGAGACGATGAGACGATGAGACGATGAGGCGATGAGACGATGAGGCGATGAGGCGATGAGGCGATGAATGGACGATGAAGGAATGATGAAGTGTAAAAATATATGGACAATAATTGTGATTATCGTTGCGCTGTGTGGTGTGGTACATGCGCAGGGGGGACGGTATGCGTTGTCGGGGACGGTGCGCGATGCTTCGAATGGGGAGTCCATGATGGGGGTGTATGTCATCATGACAGATGTGAAAAATGCCTCCAATGTGCAAGGATGTGTCACAAACCAGGCCGGCTACTATTCCATATCGTCAGTTCCAGGTATCTATAAGGTTGCTATTAACTATTTGGGATATAAGACGTTAGAAGATACGATTACGCTAAACAAGAACATGATGCGGCGTTATGAACTGGAGCCGTCAGCCATTGAAGGAGCAGAGGTGGTGATCCAGGGTGAGCGCGGCGATGTCAACGTTTCCAGCGGCGATGTGGGCCGGATGGAATTGAGCATCCAGACTATCAAGGCGTTGCCTGCTCTGATGGGCGAGGCCGACATCATCAAGTCGGTACAACTGCTGCCTGGCGTGCAGTCGGGCGGGGAAGGGAACAGCGGCTTTTATGTGCGCGGAAGTGGCACAGACCAGAATCTTGTCCTCCTTGACGAGGCCACCATCTATAACCCTGACCACCTGTTTGGTTTCTTCTCTATATTCAACGCCGATGCGGTGAAAAATATCGAGCTAATCAAGTCTGGGATGCCCGCCTATTTCGGAGGACGTGCGGCATCCATCCTGAATGTCTATCAGAAAGAGGGCAACATGAAACGGTATGAGGTGGATGGCGGTCTCGGGCTGATTTTCTCGCATCTCACCGTGCAGGGACCCATCAAGAAGAACCGGGCGTCGTTTCTGATTGCCGCCCGCCGCACCTACGCTGATGTCCTCATCCAGCCCTTCTTGAAGAAAGAATCGCCGATGAAAGGCATGGATTTCTACTTTTACGACATCAACGCGAAATTCAACATCGTGGTCAATCCGAGACACCGACTCTATTTCGGGGCTTACTACGGTCATGACGCATACGGTTTCAAATCGAAGACGCAGCAAACGAAGATGCTGTTCAAATGGGGGAATGCGGCGGCCTCTGCCCGTTGGAACTATATCATCGCCAACGGACTGTTTCTCAATACGTCAGCGACCTTCAGCTACTATAATTTCGGAACGAACATGGAAATCAGCCCTTATTCGTTTGAGCTGAGTTCCGGGGTGCGCGACTACAATGTGAAGAGCGAACTTACCTGGCTGCCTACCCCAAAACATAACATCCGATTTGGGGTGCAGAATGTGGTTCACGACTGCATTCCGGGACAATTTGACGTGGAGGCGGGCACCGGAATCCATTTCGATATTCCTCCCGTCCAGCATTATATCGGAAACGAATTCAGCCTGTATGCGCATGACGAATACGACATCACCAAACATTGGAAACTGAATGCAGGTCTCCGTTACACCAATTTCCATCATTTGGGACCGTTCAAACGGTACGTATTGGATGAATTGGGCCATGTCACGGACTCAATTCTCTATAAACGTGGTGAGTCCATCTCGCAATACAATCGTGTGGAGCCGCGGCTCTCGTTACGTTGGCTCATCGACTCCACCACCTCCATCAAGGCGTCGGCGACGCTCAATTACCAGTTCATGCACCAGATTTCCATCGCGAGTATCTCCCTGCCCACCGACGTGTGGATGCCCTCCACCGATTTGCTGAAGCCGCAAATGGTGGTGCAGTATTCCCTCGGCGTGTTCAAGAATTTCCGACAGAATATGTTTGAGACGTATATCGACTTGTATTACAAGCAGATGTATAATCTCGCCGAATATCGTGACGGCTTGGATTTCAGTGTTATAACTATCAATCCGGACCAGCTGTATGTCTTCGGCAAAGGTTGGGCTGCCGGTGCGGAATTCTTCGTGAAGAAGTCGAAAGGGCGGTTTACCGGCTTTATTGGTTACACGCTGGCGTTCACCCGCCGGCAATTCGACGATCTGAACGGTGGAAAACCCTATTGGGCAAAGTATGACCGCCGCCACGATGTCTCCATCAGCCTGTCGTATGAGATTCTCCGTAACAAGCTGTCGGTCTCCGCTTTGTGGGTGTTCCAGTCGGGCAATACCATGACGGTTCCGCTCGGCTACTACCTTTACATGGGTTCCGTCGTGACCGAGTACAGCGGCCGTAACGAGTACCGCGTGAACCCGTATCACAGACTCGACCTTGCGGTGGATTGGACCATCAAGAAGACCAGTAAGTTCGAGACGGGACTCAATTTCTCCATCTACAATGTTTACAACCGGAAAAATCCGTTCTTGGTCTTTTTCGAAACGAAAATTGAGACTGGCGAGGGCAATATCACGGACTTTTCCATGCAGAACCACGCTTATCAGATGAGTCTGTTCCCCATCATCCCGTCGGTGATGTGGACGTTTAAATTTTAAGGGCAAAGGTTATAAACTCGATAGCCTTAACCACCACTTGTTTTGTCTTTTTTCTTCCGCTCAAACAGTTTGACTTCGGTGGAAAAGCGGTAACCCACGCTGACGGCGTAGTATCGGTAATCTTGAAAACCCAGCAGTCCGCCGAAATAGAGGGCATTCCCCTTTTTGAAGGAGCGGCACACTTGTCCGCGCAGCACCATGGGACAGTCGCCGTTGTGTTCCCACCCTTGATAGCCGCTGAAATCCATTTCGTATTGCCAGTGGTTGGTGTTCATCGCGAGGCGAACGCCATAAATGACGGCATCGTCTTGCATGGAGTGGTCGGCACGTATGGACTGCCAACAGAGGAACCCCACTCTTCCTGAAATGGCGATGGAACGCAGCTGCTTGGGTTTCTCGAATAGGAAAGTCTTGCCGATGGTAGCATCGAAGAAATAACCGGGGGTGTCATAATAGCGGGCGGCGGCCAATGGTCCTCCCGGTGCGGTTTTCATGCTCAGATTCACCATAATGTCGGGGGCTTTGGGTCGGTCGCGCAAAATCTGGATGCCAGTCTGGATATACACATCGCCCACGGCAAAACCTCTTGGCACTTTGGTTCTCATCAGTCGTTCGTTCCTTACGCGGATGGAGGTGTTATAGTATTCGACCGGCACCATCCATACCGCCAGATTGACATATTTGGGGTACAGGGGGATGTCAACGCGCAGGTTCAGGTCGGTGGCATTGTCACCGAAGCCCCAGTATTGTTCCACGGCGGCATCCACCACCAGTTTCTCCGGCACTTTCCCGTCACCCATTTTCGGCACGGGAAAAGCGTTGGGGCCAAAATAGCGGGGAGAATAGGTGTAGTAATACTGCCACGGGGTCTGTCCATCCCAGTGGGCCAACTCGTTCCACCACGTCCAGTCTTCTTGTTGCGCGAACCCCGCAAAACAAAAAATGGTTAATAAAAACGTCAGAATATATTTCCCGATTATTTTCATGAGGACGAAACAATTGTTATGGAAGAATGTCATGGTCCCAGCCTTAACAAGTTCTAATATTTGACGATTTTGCTTGTTGCGACACCTTCGTTAGTGACTAATCGAAGTATGTATGTTCCTGCATCATAATCCGATAAGTCAACGGAAAAATCCTTTTCGCCTACGCTTTTGTGGAGGATCATTCTCCCGAACATGTCAAAAATTTGAAGTTCCAACACCGGATGCAAGTCAGCGTAAACATGTACATTTCCGTTGGAAGGATTGGGGAAAACCTTGACATTCTCCGCACTATGTTCTTCGATGGCATCAGGTAATTCAGGACCGCGGATGCCTATGATGATGGCGTGATTGCTGTTGAATCCGTATGAGCTGCAGTTGGTGAGTGCGTAGTAGCCGTTTTGCTGACCGCCCCAGCCCCAGTTGAAATGGAAATAGTCGTCGTCGCGGTAACCGTCGCAGGTCCAAACATGCCCGCCATAGTTTCCGCTTCCGCCGTACATAAAGGGTGCGCCTTCGTCAAGTTCGCTTTTTAGGTGGCTGAGCCATGCAGAAGAGGAAAGACTTCCGCGCTCAATGTACTGAACAGTGGCGGGATAGCGGAAATAGGTGGAAAGGGCGGCAACAATCTTGTTCGAGTTGCACACACTCGCGGCCGGGCCATAATTCATGTTGACGGCAACGCCACAGTGGTACAGCAAGGTGGCGATAGCTTCCACACAACTGTCCGGATGATTAAGAGAGGTGAGTTTGTCGGGCATATACTCGTAATGGTAGGTCGTTGCGCCGAAGTTGGCGGAAAGTGTGCCATAGTTGCTGTTATAGGAGTGATTTCCGGTGCCAGTGGTTGGAAATTTCCAGTAGCGCATCACTTGTCCCATAACAAGCGCACCGCAACCTACAGCTGCATGGCCACCGTATGTGGAATTACCGCTCGCATCGGCGGGACAAAGGTCATTGTAATATTGGGTCTGGTTCCATTTGTTGTTGCCAAGCAACGGGCCGACTACCACATCCCCATCCCCGCCTTTTTGTGCGGGGGTGCTGTCTGAGAGCAATGTCTCCCACTGTTGCAGGGTGGCTTCGTCAACATGTTTTTGGCTGTCAACCATATACTGGATTTCTTCGGTATATCCATCCAAGAAAAAGCGAATGTGGTCGGGCATGTTTTCTGCGACAAAGGCACCTTCATCGGAAAAAGCCAGAATGGGTTGTACTCTGTCATCGCCGGCCACGATGACAAAGCCCTCGGAGTTGAAATTGACGACATAAAAGCTGGGGGCACCCTTTTCGCCACGGAGCGTGGGTGCCGCGTAAGCGATGGTGGGGGTTAATGATTCGGGCGAATGGTTGAATTTCATGGCAAAGAAGTGGGAGGCAACGGTGCAAGCTGTTGATTCATCCACTGATTTGGCGGATACGTAACCCGACAAGATAACCGCCATGGTGAAGAAAATGGCAAATTTCAATTTCATAACTTCATAATTCCTATAGATGCAAAATCATGGTAAAACGAGGAGGCAAAAATACTCAAAATTTAATTAAAAACGACAGTGGCATTTCTACAGAAAACTCTTCGGTCGGCGTGAGTCTGTTTTTTATATACATTTGCCGCCCGAAACCGCCCGTTATGAAAAAGACCGCCTTGCTCCTGATTCTCTGCCTTTTGGTTTTATCCCTTCAGGCGCAGAAACATCCCCCGAAAGAGAAGCCTGCAGAACCGCCCGCACCTTACGGGCCCGTGCCTACACCCGCGCAGGTGGCTTGGCAGCGGATGGAGATGAACCTGTTCTGCCATTTCGGGCCCAACACCTTCACCGGCCTGGAGTGGGGCGAGGGCACGGAGGCGGAGGACATCTTCAACCCCACCGCCCTCGACTGCAACCAGTGGGTCTCTGTGGCGAAAAACGCAGGATTCCAAGGCATTATCCTCACGGCCAAACATCACGACGGTTTCTGTCTGTGGCCTAACCCGCAGAGCACGCACACGGTGCGCGAGAGCGCGTGGCGCAACGGAAAAGGCGACGTGCTGCGCGAGTTGTCCGATGCCTGCAAGAAGGGCGGCGTGAAGTTCGGGATCTACATCTCCCCGTGGGACCGCAACGCGCCCACCTACGGCACGAATGCATACAACAAAGTGTTCCTCAAGACTTTACGACATGCGCACACCCATTACGGCCCTATCTTTGAGCAATGGTTTGATGGGGCCAACGGCGAGGGTCCGAACGGCAAGAAGCAGGTCTATGACTGGAAGAAGTTCAACGGGCAGACGAAGAAGCTGCAACCCAATGCGGTGATTTTCAGTGATGTGGGTCCCGGATGCCGCTGGGTCGGCAACGAGGAGGGAAAATGCGGGCGCACCTGCTGGTCTCGGCTCGATGTAGAAGGGCGCGAGCCGGGTAAGAACGCCCCGTCGCAGGACACGCTTAACGCGGGCAACTACAACGGCGCGTGCTGGATCCCCGCCGAGACTGACGTTTCCATCCGCCCGGGCTGGTTCTGGCGCGACAGCGAGCACCCGAAGAGCGTGCAGGAACTGCTGAAGATCTACTACAACAGTGTGGGTCGTAATTCCCTGCTGCTGCTCAACGTGCCGCCCGACAGCCGCGGCCTCATCCCTGCCGAGGACTCGCTGCGCCTCATGGAGTTCCGCGCCGCGCTGGACACCATCTTCGCGCATGATTTGGCGAAAAATATCAGAAACATTTGTGTGTCGAATTTTCGCAGAGTCTATGAACCTGATCATACGGGTAATTGCTATTCGTGGCGCAATACGGTTTTTATAGAACCGTGTTGTGGCTTTTCTGTCATAGACGACGACTACGATACTTATTGGGCTACCGATGATTCAGTGACGACTGCATGGCTGGAAATTCAGTTTTCTCAGCCAAAGACTTTCAACCGCGTCATGCTGCAGGAATACATTCCGCTCGGCCAACGCGTGGAGAAGTTCCATGTTGAGGTGGAGGATGAGAATGGCCAATGGCGCACCATCGCTGAAGAGACCACCATCGGCTACAAGCGGATTGTCCTTACGGAGACCGTCACCACGAAGAAGGTGCGAATTGTCATAGACAAGAGTCGTGCGTGCATTGTGCTGAACAGGGTGGGACTGTTCATGGACAATATTTTGGAAGAAGTGCCAGATCAGCACTGAAAGTTAGGGAACTAATATCTTAAGATTCTGCGGCGCTATGCGGATGTCAAGTTTCGCATCCATCATCACAGGCTCGCCGTCGATGTTCACCACACCGGCGGCAGGGCGTTCCACCGTGATATGTGCCGCCTGCCTTTCCATGAGATAGCGGGATTTGTCAAGCCGTCCGTCCATCAGTTTTGCCACAACATCGGGAATGGTCACCAGGGGTGGTCGTTCGAGGATGCATGTGTCAAGCAGACCGTCCTGCAGGGAGGCGTGCGGTGCGATGACAGCATTGTAGCCGAACTGGTTGGAGTTTGCGAAGGTGATGAGCATCGGACTGCACGTCAGCGTTTCTTTTTCGTCGAAGGTGATGCTGACTGTTTCCTGCTTGGGGTGGAAGTAGTTGTTGACGGCATAATGGGCGTAGGTCAGGAAGCCGCGCCGTGGGTCTTGGGCGAAGTCTTGGGCGGTTTGTGCGTCGAGACCGATGCCGGCCACGCTCAGGAAGAGCCTCTCGTTGACGGAGCCGGTGTCGATACGCTTGATGTGGCCTTGCGTCAGGAGATGCAGCGCCTTGTCGGTGTTTAGCGGGATGTGCAGACAGCGGGCCAGTCCGTTGCCGGAACCGCAGGGAATCACGGCCAGGGCGGTCTCGGTGCCGACAAGCCCGCGCGCCACCTCGTTGAGGGTGCCGTCGCCGCCCACCGCCGCCACGATGTCGTAAACGCCTACAGCCTCTTCTGCCAATGCCGTAGCGTGGCCGGCTCGTTCCGTGAAGACTATCTCATACGTAATATTCTCAAAGCCAAGCACATTCGCCACCTGTTCCCGAAACCGCCTTTTGTCGCGATGCCCGGATATGGGGTTGACAATGAAGAGAATCCTTTTTTTAGGCATTATTTTCCGCTGATTGTTTTTAAGTGCGGCAAAGGTACATAAATTTCAAATACTCACAGACAAATGATATTGACGCTGTAGAGACGTTTCATGAAACGTCTCTACAATCTCAGAGGAAAGGTTCAAAGGTTGTCTCATTGTGTCAACGCTGACACCAAAAGACCAAATTTTTGCCAAATGTTTTGTTAAAATTAATGTATGTTTATCAATAATTTTACTGTAAAAATTTCAACATATTGATTTTCAGTATAGAAAAAATTTATAAAAAACTTGACAAAGGTGATTTTTTGTTGTATCTTTGCGGCGTGTTTTATTTAAAAAATTAAAAACTATGAATAACGAGATAGCGCAAATGGACTTGGACATGCCGCAATTGAGGCAGATGGTGTTGGAGAACACCGAAAGAATTAACAGAAATGAATTGATTATCAACGAAATGCGTATGGAATCCGCAGAACAGGCTCGTAAAGTCAGCGAACAAGATGAATGGTTGGAAAATATCCGCAATGAAAACGACCGTAGCATGCGCCTTTCCAGAGAGAGGATGGATAGGCTTGAAAAATTTGCGGAAACCTCCAGACTCGAATATGAGCAACGCGTTCGAGAAATAAACGAAGAGAGGAAAGCGTCTGACAAGCGGATAGAAGAGAGCAGGAGGGAGTCGGACAAACGGATAGAAGAGTACAGGCGGGAGTCGGACAGGCGGATGGAGGAGAGTAGGAAAGAGACAGAAAGGGAGGTGGAAGAGATGCTGGCAAAGACCCATTCTGAAGTGAAAGAGATGCTGGCTGAGACTCACAGGGAGGTAAAAGAGATGTTTGCCGAAACCAACGCATCGATCAGACGTGTTTCGGTGGAGTTCCTCGGTGTCACGGGACACATTGTGGAAGGTCTGGTGAGTTCTTCCACCGAAAAAATCTTCAAGGATGCCGGTTTCGATTTGCATGACAGCGGCAAGAATTTGAGGAGAGAACTCGCATCGGAGGACAAGCAGATGGAGGTGGATGCCTTGCTTGGCAATGAGAAACTTGTCGTCCCCGTGGAAGTCAAAGCGAACTTCACCAAAAAGAAGGTGAAACGTTTCTTGCACAAAATGGAGATGTTCAGGAAGTTCTTCCCGGAATACGCTGACAAAGAAGTGATTGCTGCCATCGCTGCCATCAACTATGAGGCGGGGGTGGCTGACTTCGCCCACGAAGAAGGTCTGCTCGTCATTCGTGTCAGCAGTGATGACATCTTCTCCCTTGACCCCGTTGACGAGAAAAAGCTAAGGAAATTCTGAAAAGGTGTTGCGATTACAATGTCGAAAAAAAGCATATTTTTGCCGCCCTTTGTCAGAAAGAATTTGTAATGAAGAAGATTCTGCAGAATGATTTCACGGTGCTGCTTTTGAGACTGCTGCCGCTCTATGGCTGCGTTTTGGTCACGCAGGTCGCTTTTTACCTGTATAACCGAATGCTGCTTGGAGCACTGACTTGGTCGGAAGTCCCTATGCTACTTGCAGGATCGCTGAAGTTCGCTACTGCGTCCATCTTCTTTTTGAACACCCCCTTCATTGTGCTGTCGATGCTGCCTTTCCGCTTCCGCCAGAAAAGCGGCTACCAGAAGGCTCTGTTTTGGATTTACGGCATCGTCAATTCCATCGGTCTTGTGGTGCTGAACCTATCAGACGTTGTCTATTTCCGATATGCATTCAAACGGATTACCTCCGAGGAAATGCACTTCTTCCGCGAAAATGACAACACCTTTGACATCCTTTTCAAGGCGATGGGCGAAAACTGGTACCTCGTGTTGCTCGGTGCGGCGTTGATTTTCCTTTTGTTTTTCGTCTATAAGAAAATCAAATACCATCCCACGCAGTTGACTAACAATTGGTTGTATTACGGGGTCGGAGCGCTTGGACTGGCCATTGTGGCCCCGTTGTGGGTGCTCGGCATCCGGGGCTCGGCCGACAAGAAGGCCTTTCCCATGTCGGTCGGCAATGCGGTTTATTACACGCAGTCGCCGCAGAAAGGGGCGCTGATTTTGAGCAACCCGTTCTGTCTGTTCCGCACCATCGGGATGCGGCAGTTGGATGCGCCTGTCTATTTCGGAGAGGATGAACTGGCGGAGCTGTATTCCCCGTATCATTATCCGAATCTTGTCCAATCTCCTGTGGCGAAGGGCAAGAATGTAGTGATCTTCGTGCTGGAGAGCTTCAGCAGGGAACATTCGCAGTATCTTGCCCCGCATCTGAATCCCAACGGTGGTTACACCCCCTTTCTGGATTCCCTGATGCGCGAGGGATTGGTGTTCACGAATGCTTTCGCCAACGGCGTGAAATCCATTGAGGCATTGCCGTCTATCTACTCGTCCATCCCCTCTTACCGCTCCCCCTTCGCATTAATGCCGCAGTCGCTGACTGACTTGGAGGCGTTGCCCCGTATCCTGGAACGGCAGGGCTACGGTACGCACTTTTTTTGCGGGGCTTCCCGAAACCAGATGGGCTTTGAGGCTTTCGGCACGCTGTGCGGAATTGAGAACTTCCACAACCGGGAAGATTTTGAAAAACTGTATCCTGAGAAAGGAAATGCCAATGTGTGGGGCATCTGGGATATGCCGTTTCTGCAGTATGTGGCCGAGGAGCTCAACCGGCAGCAGACACCGTTCTTCACGTCCGTGTTCACCCTGAGTTCTCACCATCCTTACGACCTCCCCGAAGAGTATGCGGGCAAAATGCCGCAGGGTGGTTCGCTGGTACAACCTTGTGTGGCATACACTGACCTTTCGTTGCGCAAATTCTTTGAAACCGCCTCCAAGATGCCGTGGTTTGAGAACACCCTGTTCATCTTCGTGGCCGACCATGTGTCACCGCAGATGGCGGCGGAAGAGACCCGCACGGCCAAAGGCAACACCGCCATCATATACTTTATGTACACCCCAGACCATTCTGTAAAGGGTCGTTATGAGCATGTGACCCAGCAGGTTGACATTATGCCCACCACGCTCGGGCTGATGGGATACGACAAGCCCTATTTCGCTTTTGGACGCGATGTTTTCAACGAACCAGAACGCAAGCCTCTTGTGGTTAATTGCGTACAGCAGACCTATCAGGCACTGACCGATTCTCTGAGCCTCTATTTCGACGGAGAACGCCGTCTGTTTGTCTATGCCGCCGCCGACACTCTTCAACAGCATAATATTCTGGATATGAATGATTTGTCGCAAAAATCCTTGGAACGAGATCTGAAGGCGGTGTTGCAATCGTATTACAGTCATGTGGGTGGCGGCGACTTGCTGCCTCCAAATACTGAAAAGAAGAAATAGAAACGGGGTGCCGATGACACCCCGTAACTGTTAGCTTGCAATAATGGATTTTGCGGAATAGCATTTCCAGCTACTTTTTCTCATTTGGATTCAGTCCGTCTGAGGGACTTTTCTTTTTCGGAAGCCTTCCGGCCTTTTTCAGAGCGTTTTGCAAAATCCATTCGATTTGGCCATTCGCACTGCGGAACTCGTCCGCAGCCCATCGTTCAATGGCCTCGAAAATCTCTGAATCCACTCGTAAGGCGAAGTTTTTCTTCATAACGGTCAATGTTTCCACGTCCTGTAGAGACGTGCCATGGCGCGTCTCTACAAAACGGGAATTGTATTCGGTTATTGATACAGCGTCCCCGTGTTGATGACCGGTGAAGCGGATTCGTCGGCGCAGAGCACCACCAAAAGGTTGGAGACCATGGCAGCCTTGCGCTCTTCGTCAAGCTCCACAATCTTGTCGGCGGAGAGTTTCTTGAGGGCCAAATCAACCATGCTTACGGCACCCTCCACGATTTTCTCACGGGCGGAGATGATGGCGTCGGCTTGCTGGCGGCGCAGCATCACGCTAGCGATTTCTGCAGCGTAGGCCAAGTAGTTGATGCGGGCTTCCACAACCTCTATGCCTGCGATTTCCAGATGTTTGCGCAATTCGGCCTCCAAACGCTCATTTACCTCCTCGCCGCCAGAACGCAGCGTGATTTCCTCGTCATCGCGTTCCATGTTGTCATAGGCGTATAAGCCCGCGAGTTTGCGCAGCGCGGCATCGCTCTGCACCCGCACGAACGAGTCGAAACTCTTGACGGACTTCATCGAGTTCTCCGTGATGGTGCTGCGAACATCGGAATCCACCTCGAAACAGGCTTTGTAAGTGTCGCTGATCTTCCACACCAAAACCAAACCGATCATGATGGGGTTGCCGTTTTTGTCGTTCACCTTGATAGGCTCAACGTCCATGTTTTTGGCGCGCAAGGACAGTTTCTCCTTGCTGTAGAACGGGTTGACCCAGAAAAAACCGTTCTGTTTCACCGTGCCGGAGTACTTGCCGAAGAAGGTCAGCACCCGTGATTCGTTGGGCTGCACCACCATGAAACCCGCCAAATGAAGGACATAAATGATAAAAAACACGAAACCGGACACGATAGGCAGCAGTATCCATGGCGTGATTTCGCCTTCGGCATCCTTCATGCAGTCGAATTTGGCAAAACGGACTACGATCCAGATGAAGAAAACCAGTAAGGCTAAATTGAGAACAAGATGAAGAAAACCATTGTTTCCACCTGACAATTGTTTGTTGAACTCGTTGTTATTCATAACTTTAAGGTTTAAAATTGAAATTGAAATAATATCATTTTAATATCACGGCAAAAATACATTTTTTTTAATATGATCGGCATTCGTGAAAAAAAAATTATTTTTGCGAATTCTTATTGACGTGTGACGTATGACGTGTGATGAATAGTGGTTTGTGATTAGTGAATAGTGATTTGAAAAAAGATGAAATGGTCAT
>JAEEGK010001395.1_pt1 | contig 60648 bp, 36 predicted proteins | sample 8958771 | NCBI WGS metagenome assembly JAEEGK01 (sample SAMN16246547, study PRJNA631951) | gut metagenome | biome: gut microbiome; feature: rumen; material: SC-attached | host: Bos | place: Iran: Karaj | collected 2018-10 | reverse complement strand
AATGAATATTGGAATACCACAAACTCCTTTTAATTTACCTAATTATTATGATAAAATATATTTTCCTGTTGGTTCAAATGAAAATAATTGTTATCTTGAAAATTATTTTGAAGAAAGTACTTTATTATTTTCTTGTGTTGCTGATTATGAAATTAAATTTGAAAATAAATTAAATGATTATACAAAATATTATGATCCAAATAGTAATACAAATAATAATTGTGATGATGATTGTTTTCAATGTTTTAAAAGTGAAAATAATGGTTGTTTATGTTCTAATAAAAATTATAATTCTCATATTATTCTTAAAAATAATAATAATCATTATTGTAAAAAAAGTGATTTTATAAATTTTGCAAATAGTGATCCAATAACAATAAATAATGTTAAAACTGCAAAATCTTCTAAAAGTTATACAATGCAATTTTGGATGTTTGCATATAATTATAAAAAAGGAAAATTTGGTGGAGTAACTTTTCATTGGAATGGACATAATAAAATAATTATATTTAAAAATAATGATTTTGAAGATAATAATTATGTTTTTAAATGTGTTTCTTTTGAAAAAATTAATGGTGAAAAATCAAATGATGAATTAAATTTAAATATTGAAATAAATAAATGGAATTTTATTTCTTGTGGTGTTGATTTAGTAAATATGAAAATGAGTATTGATTTAATTACTGAAGAAGAAAAATTTAATATAAAATCAAATATATCTGATTTTAATTATCCAGATATAATATTAACAAATGAATATACAACATTATCAATTAATGATAATTCAAAAATTTTAGATTGGGGAATGTTATTTTTTAGATATATTAAATTATGGAAATATTATTATTCAAATTCAGAATTTATAAGTAGAATTAAAAATAAAAATACAATTTTATTTCCTAATTTATTAAATATTTGGGATCCAATATTTTCAAAAAAATTAAATTTTTATGATGGCTTCATAGTAAAAGATGAATCAACACCAAATTCAAAAAATGCAGATGATTTTATAGTAAAACATAATGAAAATTTAGGAATAAATATTTTAGATGATTTTGTTTATACAAATTTAGTTTTTTGTGAAGAAGAAGGACAATTTTATGATAGTGTTACAAATTCTTGTTTAAATTTTCCAACAATTTCAAATAGAAATGATTTTTATTTTGAAGATATTATTCCTTCATTTAGTGGAAATTATGCAATGGCATTTTGGATTTTTATTGAAGATTCTTCTATTTTAACTACAAGTATTCATATTAGATGGGAGAAACATTTACAAATTTCTATATTGAAAAGTAGTACTTTAGAAGGATTTTGCTTTCCTCAAGGTTATTATTCTGATAATTTATCAAATAATGATATTAATGATAAATATTTGAATAGTTTAAATAAAGCTAGAGTTAAATTAAATAAAAAAAATGAAAATGAAAGTGGTAATTGGATTTTTGTTATTTGTTCTGTTTCTAATTATATGGAAAAATTTTATATTAATGGAAATGATGAAGAATTATTAAATGAAAATACAATTATTAGAGAAAGTTTATATACAAGTGAAAGTACAAATGAAATAAAAAATTCATATACATTTAGATATTTCCAAAGTGATTTAACAAATGATAAAAAATTAAAATATAGTAAATTATATTTAGAAAATATTAAAAATACAAAAAAAATTTATTTTAGAATAATTGAATTATTTAGAGATTATATACCATATTATTATAATTTTAGATATTTAGATTTATCAATATTAAAAGCAAATGCAATGCCATCATTAATATTTGCATGTAATTTTGCAAATTTTGATTTTAATTCAAATAAATTAAAATATTCACTTTATCATATTGATAATACTGCACAAAAATATAAAAAAATAGAAAAAGAAGTTACATTAACTCCAATATCACCACCATCAACAAATGAATTATGTGGAAATTTCCTTTTTTTACCTTTATGTAATACATATTCTTCTCATAAATATGATAAAAATTCAAATTCATGTAAATTAATAATTTCTTGTTTAGAAACAAAATTAAATGCATTTTATTGTTTAGATGAAAATGAACCATTTATTTGTCATGATCATTATACAATTAATATTGATGAAAGTAATTATAAAAGTTATTGTAAAGAAACATGTGATTATAATAAAATGAGAAATCCTGGAACACAAGAAAAGAATGGGATTTGTAATTCAGAAATATCTGAATATCTGATTGCAGGTATTAGTAGTATAAATGAAATAGAAAATTATAAAACAAGTTTTACTTGTTCTTCTGGTTATCAATTAATTAATTATAAATGTATTGAAAATAAAAGAATTGAAAATTCTGCAATTTATCTTAATCGATGTTATAATTATCCTAATTTTTATTCACAAATTACAAGTACACATAAAAGTAAAATTTCAGTAAGAGGATATTTTATTGAATTTTGGTTTAAAATTGATAATATTTTGAATTTTTGTGAAATACCAAAAAAAAATGATAATATTGAAATGGAAAATTTATATTATTTTTATTCTGAACCTCATTCAATATATTATAATCCAAATAATGATCTTTGGTATTATCAATTAAAGGATATTAATGATAAATTTCAAATTGATAATATTCATAAATATGAATGGAATAAAATTGTAATTGAAACAAAAATGAAAGAAAAACAAATAATATTATATATAAATTTTGAAATATCTAAACCACAAATACCACAAAATATAAATAAAAATATCATTTTAAGCTCGAATTTAAAATTAAATTATATTTCATTTTATTCAAATCAAAATAATGGAATATGTATACCAAGTCAATCTTCAAGTTTTAAAATAACATGGGGAAGTGCATTTTACAAAAATTTAAGATTATGGGATTCAATGTCTTCAACAATTGAAAGTATTCAAAAATATGATAGATCAAATGAATTATTATACGGTTTACTTTTATATTATCCTATGACAATTGATAAAATAACATATAATACAATTCAAAATGTTATTGATCATTCAAATAATATTATTGTTTCTCATTATCAAAGTTCTAATTTTGATTCAAATGATGGTTATCTTTTTTATAATTATGGAATTAATTTTGATTGGAATGAAGAATCAATTCAAAATTATGGTTATTATATTACAAAAATGATAAATAATGAAATTTTTTCATCTAAATGTCATAATTATTGTAAGAGATGTTATTCAGTATTAGAAAATAATTGTTATGAATGTAAAGAAGGATATTTTTTAAATGAACAAACTTGTTATAAAATGACTGGATATTTTTTAACAACTCCTCCTCAGAAATCTCAAAGTTATTAAATTAAGTGATACAATTGATTTAAAAATGGATGAAATGAAAAGTTATACAATTTCATTTTTTATGAAAATTAAAGGAATTGTTGATAATTATAATAATGAACCAGTAATTTTATTATTAAAAGAAGATATTTTTATAGTTTATGAAAAATCAACTTCAAATTTAATATTTTATATTAATAGACAACCTGCATTTATATATGAAAATTTTTCAAAATTATTTGGAATATGGATTCTTATATCAATTTCAAATTATGCATCAAAAACAAATTATAATATTTATCCAAGTATGATTTCTTTTATGATTGATAAAATAAGTGTTCCAAAATTAACTACTTTTACTTTATCTGATTATGGAATGAGTATTGATGAAATTTCATTTGGTTATGAAATATTTTCTCTTTTCTCATCACTTAGAATTTATAATACTTTCATTCATGGTGTTTTTGGAAAAATAAAAGCAGGGGAAGAAAATAGAGAAAAAGGTATTGTTTTAAATTATGATTTATATAATTTTGGAAGTAGTATTAAATGTATTAATCAAGATCAATTAAAAAATAATTTAGATATTAATTGTGAAAAAGATTATAATCCTTATTTAAATTTAGAAATTGAATGTAATGATGAGAATTTATATTTTGATTTGAATATTAAAGATAATATAATACCTTGTAAAAGTTGTTATAAAGATTGTAAAACATTTTGTTTTAAAGAAAATCAAAATGAATGTACATGTGATTTGACACATGGATTATTTTGGTTAAGAGAAAGAAAAGCTAAAATTAATTATTATGATATAACACAAACTTATTGTGAAAATATTCATTCAATTGATTTTTCTATTCTTGATGATATTGAAATTAAAGTTCCTTCTTCAATTACAAAAGAATCAACTCTTGAATTTTGGTTTTATATTTATTATTATAAATCAATGAATAGTTTTAATATGATTAATATTGAATGGGATTTACATAATAAAATTCAAATTAGTAATTTAAATAATGTTAATAATGAATTAAATATTAAATGTTTTCCATTATATTCTATTGATAATAGTAATTTATTTACTGAAAGTATTTCTTTAAATATTGAATCTAAAAAATGGATTTATTTATCTTGTGGTACTAATTTAATATTAAAAAAAAAGTTTTTAAATAATGATGACAGTGATTTATTAATACATGAAAAGTTATTTCCAAATAGAGAAAATTATATTAGTAGTCTTAAAATATATTCAAATTTAAAAAATTATAATTTTGTTTTTATTTTTTTAAGAGAAATTAAATTATGGCAACAATATAATTTCAATCATGTAAGATCAAGTCATATTTCATTATTATCGTTTGGAACTTATAATGAAAATGAAAAAATAGCAAATGGAAAATATCCAGGTTTATTAAGTTACATAAAAGCAAATTTAGATTTAAAATATTATAACGAAATAATAAATGGAAATTATTATTTAATAAATTATATAGGAGAAGATAATCAACCAGGTGAATATAATAAAATATATTTATATACAAATATAATTAAAAGAAAACAAAATGAATTTATAGGATATAATATTATAAAAGATGATTTTAAAGATATTATTTTATGTAATGAAAAAACAGTTTATAATTCTTTAAATGAAAATTGTGAAAACTCTGATAAAAATATTTTAGAAAATTTAAATTGTGAAATTTTAGGAGATTCAAATAATTGTATTTCATGTTTAGAAGAATCACCATTTTTAAATATTATTGATGGTTCATGTGTTGAAAATTGTCCTAATAATTTTTATAATAATATTTATATTAATCAATGTAGAAATTGTTATAAAACTTGTTTAAAATGTTATAATGAAGAAAAAAATGAATGTATTTCTTGTATTCAAGATTATTATTATGTTAAATCAAAAAAAGAATGTATTGAAGATTGTTCAATTTATGGTTTGTCTATTTCTTCAATTGAACCTTTTACTTGTGTTGAATTTGAGGCAATTGCAATTTTAAAAAATGAAATGCCAATTGATTTAAGATATTTTCATCAAATTAATGCTGAAATTACTTATATTACTTCAGATGTTTATTCTGTAAAATGGAGATTTGATAAAGAAGAAACTATGATATTAAATAATGAGAATGAAAATTTTAATTTTTTATATGATAGTCCTTTTCAAAATGATAATTTATTAAATGATTTAGATGTAGATATTATAAATGATTTTTTTGAAATAGGAAAATCTTATGTTTTTTATTTAGATATTATATCAAGTGAAATATATAATATTACAATTCCTGTTAAATTAATAGTTCAAATTAATAGAAGTCCTTATGGAGGTATTTTTAATGTAATACCAAAAAGAGGTTTACATAGTACTACAAATTTTCTTATTTATGCAAATGATTGGATTGATGATTCAACTACAAATTTAGAATATAAATTTTATTATAGTGAAAAAGGAAATAATAATATATTTGTATTACAAGATTTTAATTCTAATAATGAAATAATTAATAATAATTGGAATGATATTTTTCAAAAAGAAGAAGTTGAAGTTATAATTTATTTAGAAGTAAAAGATAATTATAATGCAATTACAAAAGAAGAAATTGAAATTTATTTATATAGTAATTTAACAAATGAAAAATATGATATTTCAGCAGAATTAGAACAATTTTCTATTCCTTTAAATTCTGATAATCAAATATTATATCATAGAAGTGAAGTTTTGAAAAGTTTAGTATTAAATCCATATAAAAGTTTCCAACCTGAAATTGAAAGAACAATTTTTATAAGTTCTATTGAAAATAATTTATTAAATAAAAAAGATCCATATTGTATAAATGATTATTGTAATATTGGAAAATGTGATTTAATTGATATTTATTTAGTTTGTAATTGTGATTTTAATTATTTAGGAAAAAATTGTCAAGTAAATAGAAAAGCATATTATCAATTATTAAATTTATATAATTATTTATTTAAAATAATTGTAGGAAATATTAAAAATACTTTTGAAGATATTCAATTGAAATCTATTTATAATTTATTTTATGGAGCTTGGCAATTTATACAAAAAGAATCTTTTTTTAATGATAATTTTAATCAAATAATTGACTTGTCAATGAAATATTTTCCTAATTTTATTATCAAAAATTTAAATATGTATTTTGATTTATTTGATTTTTATTTTTCACATGAAGTATTAATGTTAAATCAGGATAAAATTTCTTATAAAAATTTAATCAGATATGAATATAGAAATATTTCTTTAGAGGATAATTCCGTTAATTATTATAAAAATATTTTTAATGATTTAAAAAATTATTTGATTAACTTTATTACTTTTGTTACTTCTACCAAAAAAATTTCAAATTTTGAATACGATTCAATTAACTTTTATATTACAATTCAAAAAATAAATAGTGATTTTGATGAAGATAATTTTTTTAAAAAAAGGAAAAATAATTATAAATCATATATTAAATTTATGAAATGTATACATTATTATGGAGTTAAAATTTTACAAAATATAAATTATGAATTTTATATGGTTTTTATTGAATATTATAATTTTCCATATTTATATAATTCTACAATATATATAAATAATACATCTCCATTAATTGATATATTTTTCCTAGATAATGAAAAATTCAAAGAAATTGAATTAAATAGTTGTATGAATGAAGAAAATATAATTATATATTTACCTTTTAATTCATATAAATTTTTAGATCAATTAAATTCTCAAAAATGGTTATATGATCCTAATAATTATAAATCTCCAAGTGATCCTTTTTTTAAAGATCCAATTTATATTGAAAAAAATGGTTTTATATCGAATGATACTGTTGAAGAAAGAATTAAACTTTATAATAGATTTTATAATTTTTCTTGTAAATATTATTATAAAGATGGTTTTGTAGATTGGAATATTATATATAATAATTTAACTAATAATTTTATTGAATTTAAAACAAATCATTTAAGTGAGTTTACTACATTTTTTATTGAAAATAATGCATCTTTTATTGTTTCTAATAGATTTTTTTATTTAAAAAAATTTCAAGTTTTAAAATATTTTCCTAATTATTCTCATAATTATGCTTTTTATTTTTTAGGTATTTTTTTCCTTATATATTTTCTATAAGTTTTTTGAATTTTCCTTATATTTTTTACTTCATTATATAATGTTTTTAATTTCATAAATTTAAAAGATTTCGTTAAAAACCTTTTTTTTATTTTTTCAATAATATTTTTATTAATTACTTTTTTCAACATTAATATTTTATTATTTTTCATCATCTCATATAAAAAATATTGTTTTAAATGATTGATATATAATTCTCCTAAACTTTTTAAAGAAGATAAAATATTATTAAAAATTTTTTCTTTTTTTTGTTTTATTTTTCGATTAGTATAATTTTTTTTAATAAATTTTTGTATTAAAAAAACTAGCTGGTTTGTTTTTATTTTTATTGAAATATTTTTCCATTTTACCATAATATTTCCCAAATATATTTTATCAAAATCATGTAATTTACATAATCTATTATATATAATATTTTTTTGATTTTTCAATTTTGATAATTTTTGTTTGGATAATTTCATTCTGAAATATTTTTGAATAGTCAAGATTGAATAATTTTTGTTAATATTATTCTTTATTTTAATCCAATTTTTTAAATATTGTATTAATGTTTCTACTTCATTTGTATGCTTTTTATTATAAAATTTTAATAAAAATTTTTCAATAGAACTAAAATAATTTATATTTTTTTTCCAAATATAAAAATATTTTTGCAAAAAATATTGAATTATTCTTTTATTTCTCTTGTTTATTAATTTCTTTAATATATTAATTTTGTTATCAAATATTATTTCTTTTTTAATTTTATATTTCCATATTTTTAAAAATTGTCTTAATATAATATTTCTTAAATATATACCTTTCATAAGAAATTTTTTGTTTTTTATTAAAGCATCTCTTATACTTATTCCTGAAATAAAACTTTTATTATAGCCCAAAAAATATTTCCATTTATTTAAATATTTTTTAACTAATTCAAAATTGATATTTTCTTTTTGTTTTGAAATATTTTTTACAAAAATTCTTTTTTGAATATTTTTATAAGCAATTTTTATTAAATTATTTTTCCATCTATAAAAATATTTACTTAAATTATTTCTATTACCATTATATGAATATGGTAAGATTCTTTTTTTAATATCTAAAGAAAGAAAATTAATATTCCTATAATTTTTAATTGATATAAATATTTCTTTTTTCCTTTCTTTAATTTTTTTTTGAATAATATCAAATATCTCTTCTAAAGCTTTATTTCTCCTTGGCCAAAAAATTCCATTCAATATCCATTTATTCAAATATCTATTTAAATAATCATTATGTTTCTTAATAATAGAATTTTTTAAAAATTCATTTTTTTTATTATTAATTAATAATTTTTTTAATTTTTTATTCCATTTACTCAACTGAATTTTACAAATTTTATAAATTTTATTTTTATAATATTTAAAAAGTAAATGAGTATATTCTCTTAATTTTAATTTATAATCATTCTCTTTTAATTTCCTAAATGAATATTTTAAAGCAGGTTTTCTAAAAAAATATCCATATATTATTTTAAAAACTCTAGGTATCATTTGGTATTTATATTGAATTAAATGTCGATATTTATTTATTTGATAATTTTTTTCTTGAGTATAAGTTATATTTTGTAAATCAGATCTTTTCTTAGAACGTTCCAAAACAAAAATAGGATTTTTAATAGATTTTATTAATTGTTTAAAATTTTGAATATTATTATCATTATTTTTATTTTGCATTTTTTTTTATTTTTAAATTAAAAAATTTATATTTATAATTTTTATAAATTTACTTTTTATTATAAGCAGCAATAAAATCATAATCACTTATCATATTCATATATTTAGAAACTTCAATAGTTTTTCCATAACAATCAGTAGAAATAATTTGAATATCTTTTAATATTCCAGTCCAATAATTAACTTCTTCTAACCACATTTCAGGTGCTAATTTTTCTTCTAAACAATAATGTTTAATTACTCTTTTTGCCATTTTATCAATATTTTTATTAATTTCTTTTAAGAAATTATTAATTTTTTTCTCAAATGCAGAAGGAGAAAAATGATTTTGTAATTTAACTTTATTTGAACTTGCTTTATATTGTTCTTTAAATGCATTATAATATTCATAAAAATCATGAAATTGATAATCAAAAATTTCATATATATAAGCTTTTTTAAAATGATTATATAAAGATTGAAATTCTTTTTCAAATTCAACTAATTTTGGATTTTCACAATTTAAGCCAGAATCTGCAAAATTTTTAAAAAATTTAAACATATAATGATAATTTTCTGCTAAAACTATATTTGTATATTTCTTTTTAGTTGCTGCTAATTGTTCTATTTGAGCTCTTATTTTTATTTTAAAATCTTCTAATATTTCATATATACTTTCATTTTTAATTCCATTTGTAATAGCAAGAATTAATTTTAAAAAATTAATTGTTTTTTTTACTATTGGAATAATTCCAATTCTTCTTATTTCACATGTATAATTAGAAATAATTTCTTTTTGTTCATTTAAAAATTCATTAATTTGTTCTTTTAATTTAGTAATATTTTTAGAAATGAAATTTTTAGTTTCTTGACTTGATATTTTAAAAATTCCAATATCTTCATATGCAGAAATATTATCATCATCAATTTGAGGAGCATCATATTGACTTATAGTTAAATCATCTTCACTTTTTCTAGGTTCAAAAATATCTTGTAAATTAATTTGAGCGAAATCACCTTGAAAATTATGTTTAGTAATAATATTTTGTATTGCTCCTAATATTGTATATATTAATAAACCTAATAAAATACTTTTATTAATTGAACTATCAAAATTTTTTGACATTGAATCATATACTTTCATTGAAATTATTTGTTCTACTTCATTATATTCTTTTGTATTTTTTTCTATACAAAACATTGGTGGTTCATTAAAATAATTTAAAATTTCATCAATATAAATATCACAATTGAAAAAAACATTTAAAATAACAGAAGAAAAAAATTTATTTGCTTCAAACATTTTTTCTTTTTTTAAATGTAAAAATGGATCATATGTCATAAAAGTATCAGAATCTAAATATAAATTATATTTATTTTCATCAAGTAAATGTGATTCAAAAAAAATTTCCCATATTTCAACCATGTTATTAAATTCCATTGCAAAAACATCTCTTAAACCTTTTGATAATGATTGTCTACATAAAGTAAATGCATTAATTTCATTTAAATCTTCTTGATTTGTAAATAAAGCATTTAATTTTTGTACAAAAAATTTTCTATCTAAAAAATAATTTTTTAATGATATTCTTTCTTTATTTATTCCATCAATATTCATTTTTGAAAGTTTTTCATTTATTTTTGAATTTCTAAAACCTGGTAATCTTCTAAATAAATCACTTTCAATAAATTTATATTTTTTAAGAAAATTATAAACATTTACACCAAAATTTTTTATTAAATCAGAAATTATTCCTTTTATTATTTCTTCTCCTTCATTTATTATATCCATTTCAATATCTTGTTTTTGTCTATTTTTATAAAATTCAACAAAATTTTTTAAAACTTCATTTACTATTACTAATTCAGATGTAGCTATATATTCAGTATGTAATAAAACTTCTTTTCTTTGTGGTGTTATTGTTAATTGTTCTAATAAATTTTTCATATATTCTTGTAATTTTTTTTTATTTTGATTTCTTAATTCTATTCTATGATTTTTTTCTTCAATTTTTTGAATTCCTATATATAATGAATTTATATTTGATAAATCTGAATCTGTTGATGTTTTCATTTGTTGAACTTGTAAATTGAAATTATCTAATGAATTATGAAAACCTTTTACACTTTTTGAAAAATCATCTTTTAGTAATTTTAAAAATTCTTCTTTTTTATTTATTGAAAATTGGTCTATTTTCATTTTTAATTTATCTAAATCATAATTCAATATATCTCTTGCATTTAATAAATCTAATGTGGAACTTAAGGTATTTAATTCAGTTTCATTTACTTCTACTTCATATTTATTTTTTCTTTTATTTAATGTATCATTTTCTTTTCCTTCATCTTCATTATCATTTAATATTTCTTTTTTTTTACTTTCAATATCAGTTTCTTCAACTGAGTTATTCATTTATTAAAAAATCAAATAAATTAAAAAATAAATAAAATCAAAAATAAAAAAATAAATAAAAAAACATTGTCCAAAACTTAAAAAAAAATAAATAAAATTCAACTTAATTCAAATCAAAAAAAAAATATTCATTTAAAAAAAAAATAACCCAAAAACAAAAAAATGTCAACCACAGACACAACAGAGACTCAATCATCATCTCCTCATCCACACCAATCAATTTACACACGTCGTATAATTGATACATCTCAATTAAAAAAAATTTTAGATGAGAATTCAAGTCATGGATTATGTGGTAGTCACAACTTAGGAAATACATGTTTTATGAATTCTTCAATAGCATGTTTATCAAATTGTATAGAATTAACAACGTATTTTTTAACAAAAGAATATGAAAATGATTTAAACAAAAATAATCCAAGAGGACTTGGAGGTAAATTAGCAATTGAATGGTATAAATTATTATATGAATATTGGATTGAAAATAATAGAACTGGAAATCCTTCTTCTTTTAAAAATACAATTGGAAAAAAAGCACAACGATTTAGAGGTTTTGGTCAACAAGATTCAAATGAATTTATGACTTTTTTTTTGGATTATATTAATGAAGATTTAAATAAAGTTACTAAAGCTCCTTATGAAGAAATTCAAGAACAAAAAGATGATGAAGAAGATTTAGATTGTGCTAAAAGATTTTGGGATTTACATTTAAGGAGAAATGATTCTATTATTACTGATTTATTTTCTGGACAATATAAAAGTACTATTGAATGCCCTGATTGCCATTGGATTAGTATTACTTATGATCCTTTTAATACTTTAATTTTACCTATTCCTAATAAGACCAGTAAAAAAGATACTATTTTTTTTTTTATTCCTAAATTTTCTATGAGAAGTACAGTTAAAATTAATGCAAGATTGAAGGAAAATATTAAATTTTGTGATGTTGCTAATGAAATTAAAACTATTGAAAATTTTAATTATGATGTTGAAAATTTGACTTTTATTGAAGTTAGTGATAAACAATGTATTAAGATTTGTGATAAAAATGATTATATGTTTGAAGAAAAAAATTATTTATTTTGTAGTGAAGATGATAGTGAATATAAAAAAATAATTCTTCTTTATATTTCCACTGAAAATGTAAATGAATTATCTGCATATCCAAGATTATTTTATACTGGAGAAAATATGGAATATAATGATTTTAAAATGAGAATTTATTTCTATGCTAGACATTATATTTTAGACCCTTTTGGAAAAGAAGATGAGGAAGATGAATTTAAAAAAATATTTGATGAATATAATAAAAATGAAAATATAAATGAGGAGAAAGTTATTAATTATATGAAAGAAGAATATATAAAAATTTTTGTAAATCCATCAGAAGAAAATAAAGAATTAATTGATAGGTTTATGAATGATCTTCCTTTTGAATTTATTGTTACAAATACAAATAATTCAGAATTTGATTTACTTAAAACACCAAATATAGAAGAAAAATTAAATGAACTAGAGTTCACATCAGAATCTGAAACAGAAGTAGGTAAATTAATAGATTTTATGGAAAAAAAACAACATGTTCTTTTACTTAGATTTAAAACAAACTCATCATTTATAAAAAAAAATAATTTAAAATTTAATACTTGTTCAAATGTAAAAATGAAAACAGCACAAGAAAGCTATTATTATAATAGATATCACAATGAATGTGATTTAAAAGATTGTTTTGAATATTTCAGTTCAGAAGAAACATTAGGAAAAGGAAATGAATGGTTTTGTCGTAAATGTAAAGGTTTTAAAAGAGCAAAAAAAAAAATGGAATTATTTTATTTACCAAAATTATTTATAATATGTTTAAAAAGATTTTCAGGTTCAAATTCTTATTGGGGAAAAAATGATGCTTTAGTAGATTTTCCAATTAATAATATGGATATGAAAGATTTTGTTTGTGGACCTGATAAAGAATATAGTAAATATGATTTATTTGCAGTTAGTCAACATTATGGAGGATGTGGAGGTGGACATTATACTGCTATTTGTAAAAATTTTGGAAAGTGGTATAATTATAATGATAGTTCTGTTTCTAGAGGAAGTGAAAATGATATTGTTTCTAGTGCTGCTTATGTTCTTTTTTATAGGAGACAAACTGATTAAAAATAATTTTTTTTTTAAATGATTTTATGAAATGTTTTTATTATCTTTTTAATTTTTTTTTTTTATGATATTTAAATTTTTTAAATATTATAATTTACTTTTGTTTGAATATGAATTTTTTTATATGAGATATTATTATTAAAAAATTTTAAAAAAAATATTTTATATTTTACTTTTTTGGTTTTTTTATATAAATATTAAAAACAATAAAATATAAATAAAATAAAATTTAAAAAGGTAAAAAAGACTATAATTCTCTAATCAATACATTGAATTAACGAAAAAATGTAATAATAGTATAATAATATATCTGTTAAATGAATATACTAATAACTTTATTTTACCTTTCTGATATTTAAAAAAAAAATGTAAATCAACAAATTAATATATTTAATTTAAAATTATATCATTAAATCTATTTAATAATCAATAATCCTCTTAACTAAAATTAAATTAATTAATTGAAATAATATATTTTTATAATTTATTAAAAAAAAGTGAAAAATTAAAAAAATTTAATTTCAAATTGAAACATAAAATATAAATATTTTATTTTTATATTATTTATCAAACTCAAAATAAATTTCTTTTAATTATATCATCTAATCAACTTCTTCAGGTTCATTAAATCCAATAACATCCTCATCTCCAATCATTTCACCTCCACCAACCATCATTTCTTCTTCTTCACCTTCATCAATCATTTCTCCACCACCAACCATCATTTCTACTTCTTCACCTTCATCAATCATTTCACCTCCACCAACCATCATTTCTTCTTCTTCACCTTCATCAATCATTTCACCACCACCAATCATCATTTCATTATCACCATCACATTCATTATCAATCATTTCTCCTCCACCAATCATCATTTCATTATCACCATCACATTCATTATCAATCATTTCACCACCACCAATCATCATTTCATTATCAATATTCTCATTTTCATTATCATTATCAATCATTACACCTCCACCTTCCATAATATCTTTCTCATCACTTGGTTCAATTATTTCTCCTCCACCAATCATAATATCTTTCTCATCACTTGGTTCTATTATTTCTCCACCACCAATCATTATATCTTTCTCATCACTTGGTTCTATTATTTCACCTCCACCTATCATTTGTATTATATCTGTATCTTCTTTTTTTTCTTTTTCATCTTCTATCATTTCACCTCCACCTATCATCATCTCATTTTCTTTGTCTTCTTCATCTGATGTTATCATTACACCTCCTCCTATCATTTGAAGGGATTCTTCTTCTATATTTTCTCCTATTATTTCACCACCTCCTATCATTTGAATGTTTTCGTCTTCTTCAATTCTTTCTATTTTTTTATTTAATCCTACTCCTATTTTCTTTTGATCCTTTTTATTTTTTTTATTCTTTTCTTTTGATTTACTTTTTTCTTTTGTTTCTCTTTTTTGAATATTTCTATTACTAATATTTTTCCTATATTCAGCATAAGATACTTCAGTTTCTGTTATTTTACTATAATTTATCCCACTTGAATCATTTGCTTCTGTTGTTAATTTTCCTGATGAATTATCACTACCTAAACTCTTATTTAATTTATTATATTTATCTGGAGGTGGAATATATTCAGGTTCAATTTCTCTATTAATTTCCTTTCCTTCAATTACATCGTTCATATATTCATCTATATTTCTTTCTGCTTCTATCATTCCAATATTTACTATAGCTAATTGGACTTTATCAATATTTGAACATTCTTCTGCTTTATTAAGTGCTTTTTTATAAAAATCTTTTGAAATATCATAATTCTTAATATAATTATAAATAAATCCATTTAATAAATCCATTTCTAATTCAATATCTTTGTGGTTTAATCTCTTATTTTTGTTAAAAAATTCATTTGAATATGAAATAAACTCATTTATATTTCCTAAAAATAATTTAGTAATAGCTAATTGTGCTAAACATAAAGAATATGATTCAAGATCATTTTCTTCTTCAGATAACTTCAAAGCATTTTCAAAATTTTTAATAGCCTCTTCAAAATTTTCTAAAACTCTAGAACAAAGTCCACAATTATAATAACAAACAAAAGAATTTAAATTATGAGAAGCGATTTCTTTATGTTTTTCATTATAATAAATACTTTGTTTAAAATCAAATAAATCAGAATAAACAATTCCAATTCTATTCAAAGCTAATTCCATTCCATAAATATCATCTAATAATTTAGCAGATAAAAAGAATTTTTGATAAAATTTTAAAGATTCCCAATATTTTTGTTCTCTTTCATTCATTTGAGCTAAATAAAAAGACATATGAGATTCTTTTGTAATATCACCACTTTTAATTCCTCCTTTAGCACGAGTCATTAATTCAGAAATATTAGTATTCATATCATCAATATCTAAAGAAGGAATTGAAGGAGCACTTCCTTGACTTTCAATAAATGGATTTGAAGATACTGAATTTATTCCTTTTGGAGGACGAATTTGTATTAATTGATTAAAATAACTTTTCTTTGAATCATTTGATGAATTTTTATTTAAAATAAATTTATCATGAAGATATTTATTTAATAATGAAATATCGTTTTCTTTTTCTATAAAAGAATTTTTAAAATATAATGAAATACTATTTTGAAATGACTCATCGTTTTTATATGATATTGTTAATTTATTTGATTGTTTTTTTTTTAGTTCCTCATTTTCTTTTATTAAAGATAAACTACTTGTGTCTACTTTAGGTCCATTTAAATTTGTATTCATTCCTACAATTTTACCTTCAATTGTTATTTTATTTGAAATATATTGTTTATTTTTTGTTGTTGGAATTGTAACTGATTGAGATAAAATTTTTTGTTTTCTTTTTTCTATTATTTCTTGAATTTTATTTTCTTTTGGTTTTATAAATATATCATAAAATATTGCTCTTTCTGGTTTTTTATTTTTTTTTACTTTTAATTTCATTGATGTATCTGTGTCTTTTCTTGTACTTTCTGTCATTTGACGAAATTTTTTGTCAACTGATTCTACTGTTAATGGTTCTTTTAAGAATTTATGTGTTACTGATTTTAATGATTCTTCTGAATAACGTAAGTTTTCTTTTGAATTATCATCTAGTTTTAAATCTCTTGATATTGATACTGTTTCTTTTAAGTGTTTCATTTTTTATTTTATTTTTTTTAAAGTTATTTTTTTAATTTTATTTTTTTATTATTGTGATTTTAAAGTTTTTTATTTGCCGTTTTTTTAAATAAAATATTTATTATTTAATATATTTTATTATTTAATTTAAATAATAAAAACAATATGAATGAAATTTAATAAAAAGATATTAAAGAAAAATTTAAATTAATTTGTTTTATTTTTTATAATTTGATTAACTAATTAAAGCTTTAATTTTTTCTCCAAGTGAAGTCATAAAATCCTTAGTTTTACTTCTCAAAACACATGTTCCCAAAATTTTTTTATCTTTCCCTTTCTCAACAGATAAATTAACAAGAGCATCTTCACCTAATTTAGTTTTAGAATATAAATTTGCAACTAAAAATGGATCATCTTCATTAATATTATCAATACTATTAGGAAAAACTAATTTCATTTTTAATTCTTTACACAAATCATGAATAATATCTTTAAAAGATTTTTTTCTTGAAACTAACATTACATTATGTTCCCAAGTATATTCATTCCAAAATTTTCTAAATTGTAAATCTGAAATTTCAGCTTGAAAAGTATTCATTAATTCAATAAATAAGCCATTTAAATTATAAAATGAATTTTCTCCTTTAAAATTACTAAATGAAATTTGACCATAAATATATGCATTAATAGTTTTACTAAATTTTACACATGCACGAACTGAAGTTTGTTCATTTGGATTTAATGTAAATTGAGGTGGTTTTTCTATTATTGAAAATTCATTTGGTACATATAATAATATTGAAACATTTTGTAATGTGTTTTTAGTTTTGTTTTTAATATAAAAATCAATTGTTAAATCAAAAGTAAAAATTTCTACTTCACATTCTACAAAAATTGGATCTTGTGTTCCAGTTAAAACTTCTATAAATTTTCTTTTTTTTATTTTTTCATCATCTTCTTCTTCTAATAATTTATTTGATAATAAATTATTTTCTTCTATTTGATTATCTCCAACATCAAAATTATCTGGATCATATATTTTACAATGACGAAAATTAATTGGAGTGTCTGGTTGATTATTTAATATTTTTTCTACTTGTGTTTCAGTTTTATTTAAATTTTTTTGATTTTGAGTTATTTTAATAAATTCATTATTCCATTCTTCGAATATAGAATCATCATTTGATAATAAAAATTTTAAACATGTTTGAATATGATTTATATTATCTGGATCTTTAAATATTTTGTCACTGTTCATTTTTAATATTGAACAAATTATATTTATTGTATTATAAAAATAAATTTTGTATTTATCGAAATCTTCATATTTTTTCATTTTAAATATTATATTTGTTAATGCACTTACTAAATTTGCACTGAAATAAAAATTTGATTCTAAAAGAAATTTACGTAAATATTTTGAGTCTTTATTTTTATTTACTTCTTTAGCATCTACTACTTCTGTTATTGTTCCATATGTTCCATCTGCTAAAATTACTGTTTTTGTTATTGTTTTTTTCTGACTTTTTTCTTCTGATTCTTTTTCATTATCTTGTAATAAAATGCTACTTGATGAATATTCAAAATTTAAATCACCTAAATTTTTCATTATTAAATCAAAAACATTTTTTAATGTCTCTAAATCATTTGAATAATTTGATAAAACCCAAATACAAATTTGCATTATTTCATATGTATCAATATCTTCAAATGAATGAATAATTTTATTTAACATTTCTTTTGTTATTAATTTACTTTTTTCATCTTCTAAATTAGAATATAAATCAAATAATTCTCTAATAGAAGAAATTTGACTATAAAGATAAACATTATCTTTTTTACTAAAAATACTTTTAGCTAATAAAAACAAAGGATAATTTTTATCGATATTAGGATATTTCTTAATATTAGATATAAAACATTTAGAAATCATATTTTTTAATTCAAGAGTATTTTCATTTTCATTAGCAGCATTTAATTGAGTAAATGTTTCAATAAATTTATCAAAAACTTGAGTTATATTAGCTTCAGTGACTAATTCATTAATTAATTGAAAAGCAATTTTTCTTAATTCTTTAGCATAATTTAAATTAATCAAAGTAGCAAAAGTTAAAATTTGTTCTTGTAAAATTTCCTTATGTTTATTTTTAATACCAATTAATTTCTTTAAAATAATAACTAAAGTATTATTATCTCTTTCTTCATGTAATAAAGAACAAAAAATATTAACAGCAGTAGAAACGACATTTGGACTTGAAGAAACTTCTAATAAAATAGAACTAATTTCAAATAAAACAGAATGTGATTTATGAACAGATAATTCTAATAATAAATTAATAAAAATAGAAGTTTTATTAGGAAAACTTTTACATAATTTCTTTAAATTTTCTGCAATACATAAAGCAAATAAATCTCCTAATTCACTTATTTCATTATTTTCCATAATTTCTTGTGTTAATTCTAAACTTTCCATAGGAGCTATTTTTGATAATACTAAATATGCATTTCTTCTTGTTGCAGTATCATTATCTTTTAAAATAATATCTTTTAATTGATCTGGCATTGAATCAGGAACACAATCACTTCCAAAATTATTTATAAATGACATAGTACACATTAATGCATTACTTCTAACATAAGGATGATTATGATTTAAATTTTCGAAAACTGCAGTTTTTAAATTTTCTAAAATTTCAGGCATAGGTAATTTTGTTAATAATCTTAAAGTTCTTCCTCTTATATATTCATTAGGAGAATCTAAATCTTTTCTTAAAGTATTACAAACTAAAATAAATTCTTCTTTTATTTTTCCATCTTTATTTGTTTTTTCTACAATTTCCCAAAAGAGAAATAATAATTTTTTTACTCTAATATCATCAACTATTGTTAAATGATGTATTGCATTTATCATAAGATCTTGAGGATAATTATCATCATTTACCATTGAACCTAATATTGTTTTTAATGCTTCTTCTTTTTCTTTTATGTCTTTTGATGCTATTTTTTTTGTCACTTCTCTATATGATGTTAAAGGCTCTTGGTCTATATATATGTAACATGGTTTTTCTTTTAGAGTTAAGGATTTTTTAACTTGAGACATTTTTGGGTTTTAAAATATTAATTTTTATTTTTTTTTTATTTTTTAATTATGTGTTTTATTTTTGAAATTGGAAATTAATTTTTTTTTTAAAATTTAATTTTTAAATTGTTTTAATTTTATATTTTTTTTAATTATTTTATATTAATTTATTGCATATTTTTAGGAAAAGATAAAAAATAAATATGATATTCTTAAATTTCTTATAATAATATATTAATTAACAATTTTCTTCATATTATATTTTTTGTTAAGAAATAATTAATAATTTTTATATTTACTTTATATAATAACAAAAACAATTATAATTATTTATCCTTTTTTCTTTGAAAAAAATTTTATTTAAAAAATATATAAAACATTTAATTTTTTCATAAAATTAATAGTTAAAGGATAATATGGAAAAAATAATGAATTATTTTGATTGGAATTGTTTAACATATAACACCCTTTATGTAATGTATATGTATACTATAACTGAAATAATAGAAGAAGAAATTTTAAAAAATAAATCACATACAAAAAAAACTTTTGATGAATTTAATAATAAAATAATAGAAACATTTAAATATGATTTATTACCAGAAAAATGGGATTCTAATAATTTATCAAAAGAAAAAATTAAATTATCAATTCAAAATATACAAACTATATTAAACATATTAAAAAAATATAAAAATAAAGACTTTTTTCAAGAAATTGAAGATGAATTTTTTTCAAATGAGATAATTAGTTTGAGAACAATAATTTCTAAATTAGTAAAATATTTAAATGATAATTTTAATATTAAAAAATATTTTATTATTGACTATCCACAAAAATACAATTCCATTGAAAATATTTTTCGTGATAAATTGATTCAATATATTGATAAATTAATTAATATTTATTTGCTTCTTTTTAGAACATTTTTAACTTATTTTACAGATAAAAAATTAAATAAAGATTATGATTTAGATTTTATGTGTGATAATGATTTTATTGAAGTCTGTGAAAATTGTTCATTTGATAGAGAAAAATCAAAAAATGAAATACTAAGATTTCAAAGTCTTTTAGAAATTAAGAAAATAGATTTAATTGAAATGGAAAATAAAATAAATGTAATTAAAGAGCAATTAGAAGAAAAAGAAAAAGAAATTTGTAATTTAAAAAAGGAAATAGAAAATAATTTATTGTCTATTAAAATGAAAGATCAAAATTTAAAAGAAAATGAAAGTGATATTAAATATAAGGATGATTGTATTAAAGATATGGAAGCAAGATTAAAATCTCAGAAAAATAATAATAAATCTGATAAAAATAAATTAAAAAATATAATAAAAGATTTAAAAAAAGAAAATGAAGAATTAATTAAAAAAATTGCACATTATGGTGAAGTTAACATAAATTTAAAAAATGAATTAATATTTCATCAAAAAAAAATAGAAATTCAAAAAAATGAAATTCAAGAATATAAAGATAAAATAGATGATTTAAATAAAAAAATTTATGATTTAAATCAAGATAATTATAAATTAGATGTTCAAATTATGGAATACGAAAATTACTTGAAAATAGTATCTTAATTTATATAAAAAAGAAAATTATATATAAATGTATATAAGTAAAATTTGAATTAATTTTAAATGTAAATATACAGTTAAATTTCAATATATTTATTTATTTATAATAATAAATAGTGTTTTACATAGTAAATTGACATTCTTTTATAGAACATTCTTTAAAATTTTGACTTTCAATATTTAAAGAAAAAACTCTTTCTTCAACTAATAAATCACTTTTATCATTAATAGATATAATTCTTTGAAATTGAGGAAATAAATTTTTTTTTGGAAAAAGAGACATATTAATTGTTTTAATATTAAGAGTACTATTTTGTTTAGATTTATTTTCAAATTGTAAACTATTTGAATCAAAACTTATATATTTATCTTTATCAGAATTTATACTATAACTTCTGTGAAAAATATCAAATGTTTCGACTTTTTTAAATTCTTTTTTAACTATTGGTAAATTTAATTGCGTTGAAGCTTGAGTTTTTTCTCTTTTTTGATAAAATTTTGTAAAATGAATGCTTCTTTTTTTATTTGTATTTCTCTGAAATAAATTTTTGTGAAATTCAAATTGTTCATTATATTTTCTAAATACTATATTAATATCTACATATTTTTTACTTAAAAAATCATAAACATAAAATTTATTATTATTTTCTTCTTCTAAATTATATTTTGAATTTAATTTAAATTTCGAATTATTAAATGAATTTCTTCTTTTTCTAAATAATTCTTTTGATATCATTCTACTTATTTTATTCCGAATTGGGATATTAGTTAAATTTATTTGAGATTGACTTGGAAGAATTTCATTAATATCTTCTTCTTCATCATCATCTTTTGGTTCAATTATTTCTTGAATAACAAAACGACCTCTTACATTTTTTGAACCTGAATCAATTATTTTTTCCATGTTATATTAGAATTTTTTTAATATTAAAAAAATAAAAAATAAAAGGTATTTTTCCTTATTTTATTTTTTAATTATAAATGATTAATGAACAAAGAAAAAATTTACTTTCTACATATATGGAATTAAAAAAAGTTCTACCTCCGTAAATATATTATCTAATTATATTATTTTAGTAATTATATGAAAAACATTAATATTTTAAAAAAACCAATTATTTCAATGAAAAAAAATTTATCTGTTTGGAATTCCTTAATAAAAAATAAACAATCTTTAAGTAAAAAAAATATAATTAATGTCAAAAAAATAAGTCTTTTTAAAATGAAAAGTAATCTTCAAAATTATTTGGATTTGAATAATAAAAAAGGAATTAATAAATCATATATTAAAATTAAAAGACCTTTTAATTCCATTAATCAATCTCTAGATAATTCAAAAAATAAATTTACTAATTTTACATTTTTTCAAAATATTAATGATAACAATTTATCAAATAGTAATTATTTTTTTTCATTTGGAAAAAGAATAGAAAATTATAATTTAAAAAGAAATATTTCTCTTCCATCAATAAAGGATTATTTAATAAACAGTTTATCAAGAAGTGATAGGGTAAAAGATGATATGAAAATTTATGGTTATAGATTAAGATACACAAATAATTTAGATTTAAAAAAAAAATCGATAGATGAAACTATTCAAACAAAAATAAATAATATTAATTACCATTTTATATTAAAAAATAAGTTTTTGAAAAATTTATGTCATTAAATATTTTATGTAAATTTTAATTAACCTATAAATGATAATTAAATAATATAATTTTTTTTTTCTATCTCAAATAAATGTTGTTTTAACTTTATAAAAGTTATAATAATAATAAAAATTATCAAATGAATGAATATGTAATTGAAAAATACAATTATTCTAAGAGTGATCTTTTATTAAAAATAATATACACATTTTCAGATAAATTAACTTTTTGTGAATTAAAAGAAGAATTAATAAAAAGATATCCCAATGAATTTAAAAATGATGATATCATAGAAACTAATGGTTTTATTCCTTCAATAGGAAATATAATTCCAAAAAATGTAAATACTATAAAGTTTATTCAAAATAATGAAAATGAAAATTATAATGATAATAATAATTTTGAACAAAATGAAGAAAATGAGAATTTAGAAGAAAATGAAGAAGATAGTGATGATAGTTATGGAGCAACTTTAGATATTCTTTTAAATAAATCTGAAAAAAAAAACAAAAATTTTTTAAATAAAAAAAAAAATAGAAATGAAGGATTAATGAATAATGTGATTGAATTAGACGAAAATTATGAAATTATATCTGATTTTGCTCCAACTAGAAAAGAATTATTTGAAAAATTATTCAAACAAGATTTTTCTGAAAAATTAGATTATAATCAAAATAAAACAAAAATACATTTTAATCCTGAAAAATATGCAAAAATAAATAAACTTAATAAATTCTTTTTTGATGGAGAAGAATTAATTGCTTCTGTAGTTGATAATGAAATAGAATTTAATGAAGAAAATAAACATTTATTATTAAATAATAAAATTAAAAATGAAAAAGTAAATGAAAAAGAAAATTTAATAATAGAAAAAGAAACTGATAATGAATCATATGAAAGTAGAAATAAAATTGAAGTAAAAAAAGAAAAACAAATTAAAAAAGAAACATATAATATAATCCAAAAAGAAAAGATAAATGAAGGAAATATAACAAAAAAAGAAATTAATAATGAAATTAAAAAAGAAAAGATAATTAATGAGAATATAAATATAATAAAACATGAGATTAAAAGAGAAACTAAAAATGAGATAAAAAATGTACAAAAATTAAAAAAAGAAGAATTATTTGATAAAAATAAATTATATAAAGAAAAAGAAATAGAAGATGAATATGCATTTGAATTTTATGATTTATATGGAGACTTAAATAGAAAAAGTATAAAACAGCAACTATTAGAATTTTACAAATTAAAAAATCATCCAAGTTATAAAGAAAGAATAAAATATTCAAAATTAATATATCAAATAAGTCAATTATGTCCACAAAGAAAGGAAAAAAAATTAAATTTTGTTTTTGATTTAGATAGTACTTTAATTTGTTCTAAAATTCTTGATTATTATAAATTAAATGAAGTTAAAGAAAAATATAAATCATTAGGTGAATATTATCAATTTATAGAAGTATATAATAATGCTTTTCAAACTCAAAATATGATTGTTAATTATAGAAATGGAATTAAATCAATGTTTAATAAAATAAAAGATATTAGTAATTTATATATTTATACTTTATCTCTTGGAAATTATGCTGAAACTATAAAAAAATACATTGAACAATTGTGTAAAGTAAAATTTGAAAAAATGGTTTATTATAAACCAAATCAAAATGAAGAAAGAAAGAAATTTTTTAGAAAATTAAATTTATCTCATTTCAATACTTTAATTTTAGATGATTTAGAAGAAGCTTGGTATGACCCAACAATTAGACATAAATGTATTATTAATTCAATGTCATATTGTTGTGATAAAACATATTTAATTGCAAATCAATCATATTTTGAAATAAGAAATAAAGGAATAAATCCTCCTTTTTATTTTAATATAAATACACATCAAAATGAAAATTGGTTAGAAAATTTAATGATGATTGTGTTTAGAAACCCATTTAAAGAAATTTCAAGTGGAAGATTTTTTCATATTGAAACTGAAAAATCAAATAAAAAACAATTAGAATATATTGGAAATTTATATGTTACTGTTTATAATATTATGGAATTTATGAATTTTAAAACTATATGTGCAATGGATGCAATAAAAATGATAAGGATTACTTTATTTGCAGGAATGATTTTTGATATTTCAAATTATTATGACGAAAGTTTTAATATTTTAAGAGTTTTAATTATTTCAAATGGAGGTGAAATTTTTAATGGAAATAATTATTATGATGATGCTGATTATGTTTATATTTGTAATATGAATATTTATGAAAATAATATAAATGATATTGAAAATAAAAAATCAAAATATTATAATTTCCATTTAATAAATGAAAAATATATTTTTGAATGTTCTTTTTGTATGACAAAATTTTCATTAGAAGACCCAGAATATATATTAGAAGAATAAAAATAAATTTTATAAAAATAAAAAAAGAAATTTAATTATAATTTTATTTACCAGTAATTTTATATTTAATTTTATAATAAATTAACATAATATTAATAAGTCCAAGCATAATAATAATTCCAATTAAAATAATTTTATTAGTTGTAGCTCTTCTAATCATTGAATTTAAAACTTTTCCTGCTTTTTTTACATAACTTTCAGCTTCATTTAATAAATTTCCAGTATTTATTAATATATTAGTTTGATTTTTTAAAGATTGCATTGTTTGTTTATCTCTTTCATTAACACCATTCATTAATTTTATTGTATCTTTCATTTTTCTATTTCCATAATCAATTTCATTATTTGTATTTATTAAATAATCTCTTGTTTCATTACTCATTAAATTTGAATCTTCATTTTCATTATCATTCTTTAAATTAGATAAATTTTCTATTTCTTTGAAATTTCCTTTTAATTGGTTCATTTTTGATTTAAAAAATGGAAGATTGTATTTTTCTTTTGTTTTAATTGAATAAGATGATAATTCAACTTCCATAGAACGATAAATTTTATCACATTCATTTAGAAGTAATTCAATTTCATCAATTTTTTTGTTTGTTATTGAATTAGGTGATAATAAAGCAGAGTTAATTTGGTTTTCTAAAATTACAATTTTTTTTGTTAATGTTGATTTAGTTTCAGGAGAAATATCAGGTGAAGTAATTATTAAATTATTATTGTTTGCATTATTATTTTCCATTAATTTGAAAAATTAATATATTAAAGAATATTATTTAAAAATTTTTATATTTTTATATTATATTTATTATTTTTCATGATTATTCCAAATATAATTTTTTATTAATCTTATCTTAATAAAAAAACAAAAATAACTTATATTAATAATATAATTTTAATAATAAAATTTAAAATTTCCATCCATATAAAATTCAAAATATATCCCCATTATTTGAATTAATAATTTAATAATATATAATATATAAGATTAATATTAAAAATTATAATAGAAAAAAAATGACAGATACCTCATCAAATTCAATATCAAGTCCTAACACAGAAAAAAATCAAATAAAATTCCCAAATAAAAAACGTCGTTTTCAAAGATTTAAATCATGTCAATCATCAATATCAAGTGATTCAAATGATAATATTGTAACTCAAAATAATTCAATAAATTCCTTTTTAGATATACGACATAAATCAAATTTAGATATTGAATATCCTGTATTTATAAGAAGTCATTCAGTTAAAAAAGTAAATATGAATTCATCTTTAATTGGTAAAATTAAAGAAGAATTAAATGAAGATGATTCATTTTTTTCTAATTTTTCAGGAAGAAAAAAATTTAATTTAAAAGAAATTATGCCAAAAGATAATTTATTATTTTTTGAAAAGAGAAAATTTACAGATGAACCTTTAAATATAACAAGCAAAATGGAAACTGTACCAGAAAGAGTTGATGATAATTTTTTCTTTGAAAGTCCAAGAATTACTTTATTAAGTGATTTAAAAGAAGATTCAAAAATAAATAAAATAAATCCAAATCCAAATTTAAATGTTATTAAAACACCAATTAATGAAAATGATATTATTAAAGAAGAAAATGAAGATTATTTTGATACTCATTATCATTTTAAAGGAGATATTATTAATAAAAAATTTGAAAGTTTTATTGATAAAGAAGAACCTCCTTTTGATTTTCAAAATTTACAAGATGATTGTAAACCTTTTTATGATGTTGATGTTATTGCTGAAGCAAATAATGAAGAAGATGTTCATCTTGATGCTAAAGATATTATTAGACAAAATTCTTTTAATTTAAGAAAATTAGGTAATAAAGTATGTACTGATGAAATTGATACTCAACCTAAAATTAGAACTATTAGAAATAAAATTGAATGTGAAGATGAATTTATGATTAAAGAAGAAGAAGATGATAAAGGAAATTGTGATAATAATGAAAATAATGATAATAATGAAAAAAATGAGAATAATAATAATAAAGAGAATAATGATAATAAAGAGAATAATGAAAATAATGTGAATAATGAAAATTAAATTATGAATAGTTATAAATAATAACTTTTACAAAACATTTTATCAATTGATAAAATATATTTTATAAAAAAAAAATATTACAATTTATAATAATATTTTTAAAGCAAAAAAACTTAAAATAAATGTTATATATATCAAATATATAATTTTACTAAAACTTTTTTAAAATTTTAATTAAGTCTTAAATCAATAAAAATAATATTTTTTTATTTAAATTATTTTTTATGAATAATACAAGACAATGAAATATTTTCTATAGATTTTTTAGATTCTGAAACAAATTAATAACTTTCATGAATACTAGAATTATCATTGTCACAAATTTTATATGGGAAATTAAATCCTTTGATTTTTTCAAATTCTGGACTAATCATTGTTTTGTTCTTTTATGTTTCTCATATTTTTTATTTAATTTTTTTAAATTATCAATCCATTATTTTTATTTTAATAAATTCTCAAAATACTAAAATGTTTAAAATTATATGATTTTTTTATTAGAAATAATTTTTTATTTAATTAACCTAATTCTTGATATATAAATTATTAATATTTAAATGAATTTCTTTATAAATATATATTTATTATTGATTCAAAGTTTAGTTAGAACATCTTTTTCAACTTTACATAAAACATTACTTAAAAGAGAAAATTATTTTATTATTAAAAGATTTAACTAATATTGGTATATTTTCCCTAAGATTATTTAATGAAGTTTTATCATATTTAATAGGTTTTGTTTATTTTTATTTTTTTATTCTTTATATTAACCTATTTATCATTTGTAAGATATAAAATTACTATATATTTTATGCTATTTAATCAAATGAAACGAATAAAAGTTATTTTTTAAAAATTAAACACAACCTTAATTAACAAAAAAAAATACTAATTTAATTATTATAATATAAAATATATTTATTTTTTATCTTAATGTAAGATAAAAACGTATTACTTCAATTAATTATTAATAGGCATTAATTTCGAGAAAATAAAAAAAATAAAACGATGTGCAAAAATTCCGAAAGTTCAAACAATATTACATATTTTAAAAAACCATATCAAAAATACAATAACAACTCAAAACAATATCGCAAATATAATGAAAATGACTTATTTAATAAAATAATATCAACAAATTCACCACCAAAAAAAGTACAAGAAACCAAAACAAATTTTCCATCAGAATCCAAAGTTTTTTTAAAAGAAGAAAATTATTATAAATCATATAAACCTTATAATAAATTTTCAAATAAAAATAGAAAATTTTCAAAAGATTCTGCAAACGATTCAACAAGTAATGAAGATAATAATGAAATAATTTCTCCAAATAATAAAGAAATAAATAATAATAATATAAATAACCAAAATTCAAAAAATCAAATAAAACCAAAAGTTTTATTTAAAAGTAAAGCAGATGACTTTAAAATAAAATACAAAACAGAACTTTGTAAATATTTTGAAATAAATGGTTTTTGTAAATTTGGTGATAGTGTAAGAATAAATTATTTAATTTAATATATTTATTAGTGTGCCTATGCTCACGGAAAAGAAAATTTAAGATCAAAAGTTACTAATTCTACTGCTTATAGATCAAAAAAATGTTTACAATTTTATCAAAATGGTTTTTGCCCATATGGAAATAGATGTCAATTTGCACATGAATTAAAAAGTAATATTCTAAATAATCCTTATGATAAAAATATTACTTATTTAAAAACTATACAAACTTTGTCAAAATTAGAAAATATTAATAATATTAAAGCTTTAGTTGAAAAACCAAGACTTGAAATTTTTACAAATTTTGCTGAAAATGATTGTAAAAGTGAATTGTTTAATGATATAAAATTTCTTGTCGAAGAAGATAGTGATTTGTATAAAAAGACTCAATTTGAATAAAAAAAATGAATTTTATTGTTTTTTTTATTTTTATTGATTTATCTATCTTCTTATTTAAAAAAAAGAATATTTGGAAATTTAAAATTATTCTTTTGTATATGTTTATAGGTATAATGATAAAGATAAAATAGTTAAAAAGGAAGATTTAATTTGTAGAAAGAATTATTTTATAAATCAGTTTTAGATTCATTAATTTATTATGGAAAACTATACAGCAATAGATTTGCATATCTATTATAAATATATTAAAAATTTATATATGTATTATTTATAAAGATAAAATTTTAAAATTTTTTTACTCTTTTTTTAATTAATTAAAAATAATTATTAAATGAAAAAAGTAAATCATATAAATCAAAAAAAAGAAAATAATCAATTAAAAGAAGAAAATCCTCAATATGAAATTTTTCAAAATGACTCATTTGGTAATTCAAATAGTCAATATTATAATTATAAAAATGATAATAATAATTTAAATATTATAAATAGAAATAATATATTTATTAACGATATTGACCCAAAATTAGAAATAACCTTAAATTATTTAGACTTAAATGAACTAAATGATATTTTTATAACAAATAATATATCTTTTAAAGATATGTTAATCTTATCAAAAAATGATATGATTGATTTAGGTTTTAATATGGTTCAAAGAAATAGATTATTAAGATTTTCACAAGATTATTTGAAAGTTGCAGTTGATTTTAACACAGATGAAATACATATTTTTTTTCAAAAAAATAAAAATTTAAATATTAAAACTATTGATAATTATATTAACAGTGAACATTACCCATTAAGAAAAGTAAAAAAAAATATTAGAAATAATTTCAGTTTATCTCCAAAATCAAAGAATATTTATCAAAATGAAGTTTTTATTCCTAAGAAAAATACCAATAATTTAATTTTAAAAAAAGTAATACCTAATAGTAATATTAATACTAATAATGAAAATATTTTGAAAAAAAATATTATAAAAGAATATAAAAGAATAAATTCTCCTAAAAACATTAATAAACATTCATATAAAATTTCATCTGAAATTTTTAAAAATTATAATAAAATACAAAAAGAAATTGGTAATTATTTAGACAATTATAATAAACTAAAAAAGAATAATGAAGTTTTTATACCTAATAAATATAAAAAAATTATTATGAATAATGAAAAAATTATTAATATGAGTAATATGCAATATAATAATAACTATAATAATGAGATTCCATTTCAAGAATCTAATGAAAGTAAAGCAAGTAAAAATATTAATCATATCCCAAATCAGAAAAAAACTAATAAAAAAATTAATAGAAAAAATAAAAGTTTAGATTTAGAACAAGTAAAAAAATTAAGTGAATTAAATAAAAGAAAAGAAGAATTAGAAAAAAATTTAATTGTAAATGAAAATAAAATAAATGAAAAAAAGAAAATGTTAAAATTACTTTCAAATGATATTAGTGAAAAAGAAAAAAGTAATCAATAAAAAATATAAAATAAAAAAAATTAATTTTTTCTTAAATAAAAAATAATGTTATATTAACTTTGATATAATAAATATAAACTAAAAACTTCATTATCTGTATTACGTATATTTTCTAATTCTTCTTTTGTTTCAGGATATTGATAATTAATTATATTATTATTTTTTGTTTTCAAATTAAATATAATAGTAGTTTCATTTTTTAGTTTTTTGATTAAATTTCCTTTATCTTCAATATATTGAAATATTGGATGAATATTCATTTGTTTTTGAATCTTTGAAAAATATATTTTTTTACATAATTCATTATTTAAATTTTTTTCTATATCTGTAGATTTTTTATTTAATATTAATTTTTCTTCATTATTACGAATTGAATTTTGATTTTTTAGTAATTTATAAAAATTAAAGGAATTTTCTATCATTATTTGATTTTCTTCTTGTAAATTCTGTAAAAAATTTAATTTTAAAAAATTTACAGTATCACATGTTTTATTTATTAGATTTTGGTCATTATTATCTAAAAAAAATTAAAAATATTTTTACCTGAAAAACTCATTTTTAAATTTTAAATTTTAAATTAAAATATTTAAATTAATTAATTATTAGTAAAAATCTAAGAGAGATATTAAAGGGAAATAAGGAATTATTAATATAACAAAAGTAAATAAAGCAAAATAAAAAATTGTAACTAATATAATATATATAACAATTTTTATTAAGAAAAATAAGCAAAAATCATTATTTTTCAAAATATAATTTTCATTATAAAAAAAACATTTTTTTAACTGTCTATTGATAAATTTTCCAAATCCAAAATAAATAATTAAAATTCCAATTATTTTATAAATTAAACTTATAACAAATTTGGTGCAAAAACCAATTTCATTTTTACTATAATCATTATCATTTAATTTAAAATAAATTTTACAATAATCAGGATAACCTTTTTCAAAATGGTAATTTGAGTATTCATTTTGACAAAATTTACAAAATTTTTTTCTACATAATAAACAAACTTTATATTTTTTCCCTTTTTTAGAAAATAATGAATTTTTAAAACATTTAGGACAAATATTGTTTTTATTTTTTGAATATAAATAAAATATTTTATTCGAATCTATATTTAAAACATTTTTTTTTGAATATTCATCTAAAATAGAATTTAATTTATTGTCACTTTTTTTATTTAATTCATTTAATTTATTAATTGAATAATTCATTGGGTTATTTTTTTTATCTTTCAAGTATTCCAGATAAGGAATTGGAATATTTTCATTAATAATTTCTTTACTATAAACTCCATTACAATTTGGAACAGGACATTTAAAATTTAAAATATCAGTTTCTCCTTTTAAAATTAAATTAATAAAATATTGTTTAATACATTCACAACAAAAAATATGTTTACAACTTTTACTATATATGATATCACGGTATGGATATAATTTATTACATATAATACATTTTGGTTTAATTTTTATTAATTCATCATCATTATAGCTTCTTTGAGTAATTTTAGAATAATTATTTTCATTTTTATTAAAATAATTAATATTATTTTCTGATGTAATATTTTCATCTCTTGTTGTCATCATATTAATATCTATATTTCTTGTTGATAAAATATGATTATTACTACTCCTTCTATAAGAATTATTATTAGATAATTGTATTTCTTTATTTTCTAAATTATTTTTTTCTAATTCAAATAAAGATGGTAAATCATTTATTTTATCAAAATTTTTTATTTTTATTGGTATCATTTGATCATTTATTATTTGTTTTGAAAGAGTTTTTTTTCTTTGTAAATTTCCATTATTATCAATAGTAAAAGGTATTTTTATTCTTCTTTTAAATTGATTTGTAGATTTTGTTGAAAATGGAAAATCAATTTTAGAATTTATTTTATTAGAACTTAATAAATTATTATTTGTTGATATTGTTTCATCATTTGATAACATTGATAAAGGATGTAATTCTTGATTTATATTATTTGTTTTTTTCTCATTTGTATCTGATTTAATAGATATGCTATTTGACTTTATTTTCTCTTTAATATTTTCATTATTTAATCCATTCATTTTCATTTTATTAAAACATTAATTTTTAATTAAAAAAAAGAATAAAAAATTTTATTTTCAAATTAAACTAAACTAAATTAATTTTATTTAATTATTTAAATTAAAAAAATGTGTGAAAATTGTAAAGAAACATTTAATTTAAGTACAAAAATGCCATATTTACTTCCATGTGGACATACACTTTGCCGTTTTTGTTTAGAAAATATTTGGGAAAAACAAAAAAAATTAAAATGTCCTTTTGATCAAATTGAACATATAAATCATATTGATTCTCTTCCAAGAAATGAAATATTAGTAGATATAATAAAAACATATTCAGGGTTAAAAAAAACTAGAGCAGAAAGAAGTAAGATTAAAAATAATATTATTTACATTTTTTATAAAAAAAGATAATGAATTTAGAACAGAATCAATTAAACAAAATGAAATTACATATTATAAGAAAAGAAGTATATTTTATAGAATAGGATTTTATTTATATGTAAAATTACATTTAAATATAATTTTTATTATTTATGGTTATATAATATGGCCTTTTATAAAAATTAAAGAAGGATATATTAATTTAAAAAATAAAATAATAAATTTTGGAATTTCAATTAAGGAATTTTATTTTAGAATAATTAATTGGATCAAAAGTATCAAATTACCAAAAATTGATTTTAAATCATGGTTAAATAAATTTAATTGTAAATGTAATACATTAAAAATAATTTGGAAATGGTTAAAAAAAAAATTTAAAAAACCTTTGTTTTTAAATTATATAAAAATAATGAAAAATATTATAACAGAAACAGATGAAAAAGATAGAGAAAATTATTTTTTAAATATATTAAGAATAATATCTAATTTCCTTATTATGATAATAATTCATGCAATAGTTATTTTTTTTTTTGAATTTGAAAATTTTTTTATTGTTGTATTATTAATTAATGAAAGTGTTGTTATATTAGGAAAATTTTTAAAAATGAAAGAAAGAAAAGAAAATAAACTTGATTATACTGACAGTGATGAAAAATCTGAAAGTGATTCTGATTCTGATAATGAAAGAGAAGAATTATTATATAAAAGAGGAAAAAAATGTTTAAGAAGATGGATGATTTTTATTATTTATCATTATTTATTTCCTATAATTTCTTCTTATATTTTATTGTTTATTGAAAATAAAGAATTATATTCTATTGCTAAATATACATTAGTAATTCCTAAAATTTTAGTTGCTTTATGGCTAACTAGATAATAAATAAATTTTAATTTTTAAATATTAAAAAATTTTTTTATATTCTATTATTATATTGATGAAATAGATAAAATAAATAAAGCATTTATTAATATAAATGAAAAAATTATGTTTTTCAAAAAGAATTTGAAGAACAATAAAAGTATATTATCAAAATAATAATTAATTAAAAGAATAATTTTATTGATTAATAAAATGTCAAAAGAATGAAAAAATAAAATAAATATTAAAAAAAATCTCAAAATATCATATGATAAAAATTTAAAAGTCCTTTTAATTACATATATAACATATTGATCATATAAATTTAAATATATTTATTAAGAAGAATTATCATTATATAATTATTTACAAAATATATCATTTATATCAAAAATATAATTTATTTCTCCAATCTCAATAATAAATGAATTCTCAGAATTAAAATTAATTAATTATGATTAGTAATTTATAATATGATAAATGATAGTTTTGCTGAAATAACATAAGGGAATGAAAATGAAAAAAATAAATATAAAATGGAGGTAAATATTTTATATCTCATGAACATTGAAATAATAAAATTAGTCTTATTCATTAAATTCTTCTGAAAATATATTTTTTATGGATTGATGACATTAAATGAAAATTTATTCAATAAAACTATTGTTTTAAGTTTGTAATTAAAACGATTTGAATAATTATAATAATTTTTAATTTTTTTATTAAAATTATATCTATCAATAAAATAACTACATTCAAATAAAAGAGAGTGAATATTAATTATTAAAAAATCTTTATTAAATTATTACTTAGTTGTATTATTTTCTCATATAATAAGAATTTTATAGATATATTATCATTATTATTAATTTTTTAATGGGTTTTTCATATTATAATTTATACAATTATATTTTTTTAGTTATTAGAAATTTATTTATAAGAATAAAACAGATATTTTATATTAAATTGAAAATTTAGTGTAAATGTAATTTGAATTAATAAGAATTAAAAATTATATGATTATATTATATTTATTTATTTTTATTTACATATTTTTCATCTAACTTTCATTGTTTATTAATTTGTATATTATTTTTAATTTGAAATGTACTTTGATTTTTTAAAGTTTTAGTCTCATTATTTAAAGGAAATCTTTCTTCAGTCATATTAAAATTCAATATTTTTTTATTTGATATATTTTTTGATATAATTAAACTATTTAATAGAGTCTCATATAGAAAGGATATACTATTATCAAATTCAAATAATTTTTCTAAACTCATAACTGAATAAATATGTTCTTTATACTTTTTAAATTTTTCTCTATAATGATTTTTTATACAATATTCTAAAGGGAAAAGATGATATTCCCATTTAAGTTTTATTTTTTCTTTTCTAATAAAAAGTTTATCAATTGCATTATTAAAATGTGAATAATTAAAATAATTTCTTAAGAATGATTGATTTGATTTAGAAGAATTCAAAACAAATTTATTTAAATTTTGATTACTTAAACAATGTATATTATTATTTAAATTTGTAAAAAAAGAATTTGTTTCACTTTTCTTTTCATTCTTCATTTCAATATTTTTCTTAATAACATAATTAATAATATCTTCACAAATAATATTTCTTAATAAATAAGAAGCAATAATATTTACAACAGAAAAAATAACATTACATGTTCCACCAATTTCTCCAAACATTTCTGGAAATTTTTTATAATTTCTATAGATTGAAATGACTCTTTTAAGTGAATAAAATCTTGCTTTGAAATAATATTTATTATTAAATTCTAATAAATTATTTTCTGAATAATAATAATCAAATAATGAATATTGTTTTAATCTAGTTTTTATTAGTCCATTATCAGTTGTAAAATTTTTTTGATAAAAAAAATATGAAAAATCTTTTGATTGTATATCTAATAATTCAATGACAAAATCTTTATAATAATGTTTTATTGGATTTTTAAAATTATTATAATCAAGATAATTAATTTTCACAAAGATATACAATCTCATATTATTAATTAAATCATTAATTTGATTTTTATCAATACAATTATCATTACAAACTAAAATATCAAAAGATAAATATTTAACAATTCCTCCTTCAGAATAATCTCCCTCAAGGAAAAAACTATCATCAGTATAATTAGGACATAAATATTCATTAAGTAACTTAAAATCAAAAAAATCATTATATTTTTTTAAAAAATATTCATCACTACATTTAATAAGAGGAATTTTTATTTTTGATTCAATAAAATCACCATCAATATATTGAGATGTCACTAAAGATAAAGTTATATTAAAAACACTTGAATTAAATGCATAATTATTTTTATCTTCTTTATTTTTTAATGAAAATAAAATTGGAATATTTGAAAAATTTGTTTTTGGTTTATTTGGATATTGTATTTGGTCAATAATAAAAAATGATTCTCTTAATACAATTGATAGTATTCCATCTAAAAAAAAATAAAAAAATAATATAATTGAAATTATCCCTAAAGTTAATCCTACTTTTGATTTATAATTTTTTTTATTTTTAAATCTTAAAGAAAAAGAAGGAGCATATAAATCAAATTTTTGCCAAAAAAGTGATACCATTTTAATTTTTTTTTTAAAGTTAATTAATCTTTAAATAAAAATTAATTTAATTAATTTAAAGAAGTAATTAAAATAAATGTTTTTAATTGATTAATTTTTATAAATAAAATATATTATTTTCCTGATAATTAATATTGATTAAAATCATAAAATTCATTTCATATTACAATATTTAAAAGAATTTATTTAATAAAATATATCAATATTTTTATATATTTAAAAAAATGAAAACATCAATATTACTTTTCACAATATTTTCTTTAATTTCAGCATCTAAAGTTGAAACATCAGTAATAGAAAAAATTCAATGTCTTATTACAAATGAAGTCTTATATGAATATGCAGTTGATATTTATGAAATTATTAAAACAAAAGATGTAGTAAAAATAATTGAAGCATTAGTTGAGGCATATCCTATTATTAAAGAAGAAGTTCTCAAATGCTGGAATCAAGATTTTGAATTATTTTTTAATATGAGAACTTTAGATGAAAATAAAAGATATAAACCAAGTAAATGTGAAGCAGATTGTTATGGAAGTTGTTCACATATATTTAAATATTTTGAATATTATAAATGTTCAATGGCATGCATTGAAAAAAATTGCAAAAAAAAATAAATGTTATGTTAGTTTAGATTTATATTAAAACAGCAATTTATATTTTTATGATTTATTAATTTTTTACTATTTTGATATTATCAATATTTATTTATTGCTTTATGGATTGATTTCATTATAATTAATATTTTTCATTCAAAGAATTATTAAATTAATTATATTATTTATCCCATCTATATTAACTTATACTTAATTAAATGACCATATTTTTAAATAACCATCATTTGAAAATGAACAAATTAAATTATTTTTTATTTGAATAAAACCATTAATATTTTTATCATGTGCATTTTGAATTTTATTTATACATTCAAAATTATAATTATAAATATTTATATTATTACTATCTCCTCCAATTAAAATAATTTTTTTATCTTTAATTACTTTAATACCAAAACACCAAAAATCATTTTTAATTTCTTTTATTATTTTTTTTTCTGAAATTGATATAATTTTGATTATTGAATTTGAAAAATCTCCTCCAATAATAATTTTATCATTATCAATATTATCTAAACCATTCCATAAATAACATTTTGCATTTTCAAAATATAAAACATTTTTATAAGTTATTATATCCCAAAATCTTGTTCCTTCCTTTCCAGAAGAGACTAATATTTTTTTTTCTTTCAATAATAAAATAGAATAAATTGATTTTAAACATGAAAGTATTGTAATACATTGATATTTATTATTTTCATTTATTTCCCATATTTTAATATTTGTATCATTTGAACATGAAATTATTAAATTATTTAAATATAAAACTTTATATATCCATTTATTATGTGCATTTTTAATAATTTGGAATAATTCAAATGTATTTGATATTTTTTTCCATATTTTTATGTTTTTGTCTCTTGAACATGTAATAAAATTATTTTCATCTTTTATACTTACATAAAGAATATCATTATCTATTGTTTTTATTGATTGAATTATATTAAAATTAAGATTATATATTATAATTGAACCATTCCAAGTAACTGATATAATATTTCCTGAAGGAAATATTGAAACACAATTAATATTTCCATTATATTCATAAATAGTTTTTATATGATATAAATTATTAACATTCGTATTTAAACTCATTTTTTAAATAATTTAATAATAATAATTTTATAAGAAAATTCTAAATGTTTAATATAAACAAATATTAAAAAAAGAATATAAAAGAAAATAATATTTGTATAAAAAAAATAAAAAAAATATAAGTAACATAAAAAAAATAAAATAAAATATATTAATTTAAAATATTATATAATACTATAATTTATATAATATATATAAAAATGTCAGTAACAGCATTAGAAGCATTAGAAAAAAGAAGAACAATAAGAAATTATGAGCCAGATTGGAAAATTCCTAAAGAACAACTTGACAAAATATTAAATGCAGCATTATTATCACCAACAGCATGTGATTTTCAGGGAGAAGATTTCATAGTAGTAACAAATAAAGAAAAATTAGCAAAATTAGAAGAAGTAGTAATTAATTATTTACCAGAAAATGATTTAAAAAAACATTTTCTTGAAAGAAGAGAAAGACATGGAGTAAAAAATGTTGTTACTTGTGATGCACCGATGGTAATTTTAATTGTTAAAAATGAAAGAGCAAGTGAAGATTGGATTAAAATTGATTGTGGAATTGCTTCTATGTCAATTATGATTGCTGCTCAAAATTTTGGTATTGAATCAATGTGTTTAGGTGTTGTTGCAAATGAAAAATGTGATGAATTATTTGGACTCAAAAAAGGTTCTATTGTTTTAGGTGTTGCTATTGGTAAACCAAAAGGTAAAATTGAACTTAAAGAAAAGGTTATTAGAAGTAAGGTTAGTTATGTTGAATAAAAAGTACTATTTAAAATTTAAGGGTTACAAAAAATTTCTTTAATTTTAATATTTTTATTTTTGTTATTTAAGTATTAAATAAATAATTATTTTTAATTATTTTTATATTAATATAAGACAGAAATAAAAAATGGATACATTTTTTTAATCAATGTTAAAATTTAAAATAAAAAATACTTTATTTGAAATAATATTAGTTTTATGTTTTATTTAAAATTAAAATAAAAATTTCTATAAAAGTATAATATAATTCTTTATTTTTATATAAATCTATTTTTTGATAATTTAATTATTATTTTTTCCTATTATATTCAATTTAAATATATGAAGTAAAATCATTTAAAATAGTGAAAAATACTTTCTTTACTTTATCATTCAATTTTATTTCATAAAAAAAATAATGAACATTGATTTCCAAATAATATTTTGCATGATTCATTATTTTTTTTATATCTTTTATTATTCTAAAAAATATTTTTTTATTTTTTTGGGTTTTTCATTTTATTCATTCTATAAAATTATAATTTAAATACTCTAAAGATATTTAATTTAATCAATAAATCAATCAAAATATCTTCAAGACTTTATTGACTTTATTGTTTAATAAAAAATTGATAACAAAGATAAAATGTAATTAAATTTATATTAAATAAATATATATTAAAATAAATTTAGTTTTAATTTATATAAAATTTGTATACATTTTCATATTATTTTTTATAATTTATTTTAATTATAAAATTTTATAAGTTTTATGTTAATATAAAATAATTATAAAAATCATTGTAAATTATATAATAATTAAATAAACATGAGTTGTCTTTCAACATTAGATTATTTATCCCCCAAAATCACATTTTTTCAAAAAGGATATAGAACACATGTTTCAACATTAGGAGGATTGTTATCAATAATGTTTCTGATAATATATATAATAATAAGTTTCTTACTTTCAATGGATTTTATCTTTAAAAAAAATCCAACATCATATTATTATAAAAAATTTGAAAAGGAATGTGGTCTTTTTTCACTTAATTCACAAGGACTTTTTCATTTTTTTCGATTTTCAAATAATTATTTAACTTATTCAGAAATAGATACTAAATATATTAGATTTATTGGAATAAGAAATGAATCAATATATTTAGAAAATAGATCAGTGTTAAATAATGGTGAAATTGAATTGGATTTATGATAAATGTAAAAAAGGAATGATGATAAAGGTCTTGAAGAAAAAGTGTTTTCTGATATTATTGATTTTGAATTACATGTATGTATTAGATATTATTACAATCCTTTAACAAAAAAATTTTATAATAATACAGAAAATGGTTTTATTTATCCTTTCTTAATTCATGGAACTTCAAATAAAAATAATTTATTCTATTTTTTAACAAATCAGACTTGTAGAAATAATTACATTATAATTTAATTTATAGAAATAATTCTTGTGGTAAAACAGAAGAAATTGAATCATATAAAAGTAAAATTATTGGTACTGATTTATATTTTATTAATAATTATATAAATGTTTTAAATTATAAAGAACTAATATCTCATTTTATTCAAAGTATATCTGGTACAGTTAATAATATTGATGTTCCAATATATCATTTACTATTTAATCCATTAAGAATTATTACTCATTCTTCAATTTTTTCTAATAGTTTTTATTATACAAATACCTATTCTTTTGATAAAAGAGAAATTAATTCAAGAAAAAGTGATAATTATTCATTTGTTGATTTTGGTTTTTGGATGGGGAATAATTTTGAAATTTATGAAAGAGAATATAAACATTTACAAAATGTTTTAGCAGATATTGGTGGAATTATTAAATTAATTTTTTTTTAGGTGAAATATTATATTATCCATATAATAAATATATAATAATTAAAAATACGACAAAATTTTTATTTGAAGAAGCAAAAAGTGAAAAAAAAATCATCTCAACTTCTGTTCATTCTTCCAGTATTTTGCTACAAATATAAAAGATTCAAAAAAAAAAAACTCTCTAATAAATAATAATTATCTAAATAATAAATCTAATACTAATATTAAACAAAAAAATATGTTCCCTGAATCAAATCATGATTCTTGTTTCCAACGAATTAATAATAGTATAAATATTAATTTTTTCAAAACTACTTCTGATAAAAAAAGATAATAAAAAAATGACATCAATGTCATTATTAGAAATATATGATGAAATAAATTTTACTTATTTTATTGAAATATTTTTCAAAAGAAAAAAATAAATGAACCAATATTTCTTATAAATAAATTTAGAACTAAATTATTAAATGAAGAACAATTATATTATAATCATATTAGACAATATATATTAAGTAATGAAATATATCAAAAAAAAAATAAAAAAGATTTAAGTTTCAATTTGTCAGACCTTTATAAAAAATTATAAAAATCAAAAAATTAAAAAAGTTTATTAAAATTAAAATATTTATAAAAATAATATATCTCTTTAAAAATTAATTAATATTAAAAAAAAAAATTTCAATTATGATGTCAAAAAATTTTTGGTATAAATTTGATTTATATGCTCCAAATTTTCCTTTAAGATTTAAAAAAGAAAGAAGATATAAATCAAAAATTGGATTAACATTAGGATTACTATCAATTATTGTTTTTATTTCTATTTTTATAAATGGTATTGTAACAATTTTAGAAAGATCTTCATTTTCTATTGTGCAAGAAACATTATATGCAAATCATCCAAAAATTAATTTTTCTAATATTCCATTTTTACTTCATTTACAATATATGAAAAATGGGGATGATTATACTTTTAATTCAAGTATTTTTAATATTACTTTAACTATAATGAAATATGAATACATTGATAATGAAATAGTTTTTTCTACAGAAAATATTCCCCTTATTAAATGTAATGATGAAAATTTTTTAAAAAAATATTATGATTTTTATGATTATAATTTACTTGGTGAATATTTATGTCCTTATTATAATAATGAAAATGATTTTTATATTGAAGGAGATTTTTCAGATAGTTCAATAGTAAATTATTTAACATTAAAAATATCTCTTTGTAATAATAATGATTGTATTGATTATAAAAAAATAAAAGATTTAATAAATAATATAAAATTAGTTTTTTATATAAGAATAAATTATCCAATTTTTAAAAATTATTTACATCCAATTAAAAGTTATTATAAAAGTTTTCAAACTTTTTTATCAACTTCTCAATCAAAAGATGTAACATATAATTTTTATCAAAAAAATTTTACTTCTGATGATGGAATAATTTTTTCAAAACATCATAAACATTCTTTATTTGATTATGATTCATCAAATTCTGAATTAAAAACATTTAATAATGATTTTTTTTTCAAAGCAAAATTTTGCGTAATTAAAAAAATTATTAGTATAAAAAGAAATTATAAAAGATTAACTGAAATGTTAGGAGAAATAGGAGGAACTTGTAATGTTATTTATTCTATTTGTAATTTAATAACTTCTTATTTATTAAGGAATATTATTAGTGAAGAAATTATTAATTTAGTTATTGATAGAAATATTGAAATTAAAAATGAAAAAAATTTGAAAACACTTAATAATATTAAACTTGAGAATTTATTGGTTACTAATAATACATTAAATACTTCTATAAATAGAATAAGTAAGAAAAATCAAATAATAGATACTTCTAAATCTGATCATATATTTTCAAAAAATTTTTTAAATTATCCTAATTCAAATACAAAAAAAAGTTTTTATAATAATGAAAAAGTTAAATTAAAATGGTATCATAATATTTTTCCAATGGAATTTTTTCCTAAATCATATGAAATGATAAAGTTAAAAAGATATAAAGATTTTATTTTTTTAAGTATTAGTTTGGAAAAATTTTTTGAAATTGATGAAGTTAATTCTATTTTACAAAAGGCTGTTATAAAAATAAATGATACAGTTAGACCATTACAGCAAAAAACAAAATCATATACTTTAAACATAAATGATGCAATTAAAGATAATAATATTATAATTTCAAATTTAAAAAATAATATGATTGAAAAAAATCAATTTAAAACACAAATTAAAACTAAATTAAATATTGATCAAGTTTCACAAAAAAAAAAAAAAAATAATTTAAAAAGAATAAAGTTTAATTGTGAAAAATAAAATTTCTTTTTTTATATTATATATATATATATAATTTTGATATGATTAAATAAGTATGAATTGAAACAAGATTATATATTTTTTTATGTATTATTAAACTAAAAACTGTAATATTTAATTAAATTCATGATTTTATTAAATTTAATTTTTAAAAATGTGATTTGTAATTTATTATTTATTTTATTTTTCAAATTCCCAAAATAATAAATTTTTATTTAAATTATCTGTTTATTGTTGTTAAAATAATTTATGATAAAAATTTATTTTTCTATTATTTAATATAAGATTTTTCTAATAAAATTATTTTATTAAAATATATAATATATATTTATAAATATTTTGCTAAAAATTTTCTTTTATTTTAAGTAATTTAATATTTTTTATAGGTTCTAATTGTTTTTCTTTTTTTTTAAATTTTAATTTTTGAGCTTCTGCCATTTTATAAAATTTTTCTGTTAAAAATTTAGGAACACTTTTTGACAATTTTTCAGCTACTAATTCCCATCTTGATCTTTGAAAACTGAATTTAAATTTAATTTGTTCATTTAAAATTTTTAAATTATTCATTAAATGATTTATAGATTCATGAGAACAATTTTCATAAGCAAAATCTACTAAACCACTTTGATAATTAATTAAATTAAATTTAGAAGAAAGTGCTAATTTATTATTTTTTATTTTATATTTATTAATTCTTTCAATTAAATCATTATTTTCCCCATAAAGTTTATTTAAAAGTCTAATTCTTTTTGGTAATTTTTTATTAATTATATTATCGTTTTTTAATGTAGGAATTGTATTTTCACTCATATTATATTTTAATGAAGGTTTTTGCAATAAAATATTATGTTTTTCTTTTTCTTCTTTATTTTGTTTATTATTTTCATCTGAATTAACTTTTAAAGTATTAAATTTTATATCAGGAAGTGCTAAACTTTTACTTTTAGAATATTTTTTTATTTTATCATTTTTATTCAAATTATAAATAACATTTCTTTTATCATTCCCATATAAATCTAATAATAATGATTTCCTATTTGATTTAATAGACATTTTTTTAATTCAAATTATACAATTATGTGAAGAAAATTAATCAAAATTATAATTGATTAGGGCATAAAATTATTAATATATTTTTTTAATATATTTCTAAACTAAATTTGAAATATAAAATTTATTTCAATTTTTTTTATTATAATATTTTTTTTATGTCAAATTATGGAAAATAATGGAATTCAAAAAATAAAGGAAATATATAAATATGCAGATAATAGAGATAAATTAATTAAAATCATATCATATCTTTCAAAATTAATTTCAATTTATTATAAGAATAAAAATAAAAATCTTGCAAATTCATTTTTAACTCTTTATCTAACAACATTTACTTCAAGAAAAGTTTTTAATTTATTTAGAAGTTTTTTTGAACCTAAAATCTTTACTTTATTTTCTGAATTACGTTCAAAAAAGGATTTAGACACAAATAACAAATATCAAATTATATTAAATATAACTCAACAAATAAGTACTTTTTTCTTTTTTATATTTGATAATTTAGAATTATTTTTTCAAATTAATTTCTTTTCATCAAGTAATAAAGGAATATTAATATCATGTTTTGCAAATTTTTTTCACATAATTTTAATTATAACAAAAATTATAAATAATATAGAAAAAATTTATAACTTAGTTATATCAAAATCATCTTTTTCAAAAGAAGAAGAATACAATTTAAAATTAATAAGATTATTAGTTGTTCTTTCTGGAAATGTATTAGATTTAATAACAATATTTAATAAATCACAAATAATTAAATTTATTTTTGGTAAAAATTTAAATGAAACATTAATATGTTTATCAGGAATTTGGTCAGGGATTGTTTCATTATATAATATAATTTTCTAATATATTCATTTAAAAAAAATTAAATAAAAAATTATATTAAATCTTTATGAAAATCTTCATTTTTTTTCAAATTAATATATTTCATATTCTTTGACATTATTTCATCAACTTTTTGTGAAATTTCTTTTTCAATTCCTTTTATTTCAGAAACATTAATATATTCATTATTATTTTTTTTACTTAATTCAAATTCTTCTTTTTGAATAATTTCATCTAATTGTTCACTTTGAATTTCTGAATTTATATCCTTTAATCTATTATATATTAAATCATTATTTTTTTTTAATTGTGATTCTTCCATCATTCTATCAACAATTTTACTTATTTCATCAGAAGAAAATTCAAATTCATTTTCATTTATATTTCCTAAATTTGTATTATCTGATTTATTTATATTTTGAAATTGTTTATTTTGAATTTTCATAATATTATCAATTTTATATTTAACAATATCTTTATTATCTTTATTTAATTTTTCATTTTCTTTTATTATTTCTTTTAAATATTCATTTTTTACTTTTTCATTAATTGCAATATTTTTCATTTTTTGTTTATTCATAGTAGTCATTAATTTTTCATTAGCAAGTAATTGTTTTATCATTAAATCATTTTTAACTTTTTCTCTATAAATCTTTTCTTCTTCTTCTCTATTTAATTCTTCTTTTAATTTTTTTCTTTTTTCTTCTAATTGTTTTGCATAATTTAACTTATCAATTTCTTGTTGTTTTAAATCATCATAATATTGATTCAAATTTTCTGCAATTTCTCTTAATCTTTTTTTTTCTTCTTCTTTATATAATTCAATTTGATAATTTTCAACTATAGTCCAATCATCATTTAAATTTTTATCATATAAATATTTTTTCATTTGACGAGGATTTAAATTTCTTAAATCAGGAGTAATTGAATATCTTTTTATTATTAGATCAGATACTTTTTTAAGGACAATTGGATATGATTGATTTTCAGATTTGAAATTACATATTTTTAATATTGGTGTTCTAAATATATATATAAAGTTTTCAAATGTTAAATTATTTTCTTGAAATGTATTTGGAATTGATGATAAGATATCAAAATATAATTTTTGAAACAATTTTTTTTCTAGTGTTCTTATTATTTCTTTTTCTTTTTCTCTTTTTTCTTCTAGACTAATTTTCTTTTTTTTTCTATATTTTATATTCTGCATTTTTATATATTCAAATTTATTTTAATAAAGAATTTATTTTTTGAAAAAAACTAATTTTTATTTTTGCAAAAAAAAAGAATTGTAAAATGTTAATTTTATCTAATTATCTAATATGGATAATGAAGATTTATTTGAAGCATTTGAATTAGAAACAGATAAAGATTCAACAAACTATCAAAATTTCCTAAATAAAAAGACAACAAGAAACTCAGAAAACCAAAATGAAAAAACAAAAGAAAAAAAAACAACAAAAACTGAAATAGAAAAAGATGACATTCTCCTTTCAAAACAAATATCTCAAATAAAAAAAGAACTAAATAATTCAAACGAAAACAATGAAAACGAAATATCAAACATAACAATAAACATAACATTAGACCCATCATTAAATATAGAGTCAACGTCATTTGAAGGAGGAACTCACGAAACAATATATCCAAACACAATAAAAAAACCAGAATTAAAAATCCCAAAAACTTACGCAACAACTTACCCATTTAAATTAGATTCATTTCAAATAGAATCAATTAATATATTAGAAAATCATAATTCAATATTAGTAAGTGCACATACATCAGCAGGAAAAACAGTAATTGCAGAATATGCAATAGCAATGTCATTAAGAGATAATCAAAGAGTAATTTATACATCTCCAATTAAAGCATTAAGTAATCAAAAATATAGAGAATTAAAAAATAAATTTTCAAATGTAGGTTTAATGACTGGTGATGTTACAATTAATGAGAATTCATCTTGTTTAGTTATGACTACTGAAATATTAAGAAATATGTTATATAAAGGTAGTCAAATTACAAAAGAAATTGCTTGGGTTATTTTTGATGAAGTTCATTATATGAGAGATAAGGAAAGAGGTGTTGTTTGGGAAGAAACTATTATTTTATTAAGTAATAAAATTAATTATGTTTTCTTAAGTGCAACTTTACCTAATTCAAGAGAATTTGCTATGTGGATTTCTAAAGTTAAAAATCAAATTTGTCATGTTGTTTATACTGAGTTTAGACCTGTTCCACTTGAACATTATATTTATCCTAGTCAAAGTGAGGAAATTATTAATATTGTTGATTCTAATGGAAATTTTAAAGAAGATAATTTTAATAGGAGTTTAAATTTAATTAATTATAATGAAAATACTTATAAGAATTTATTTTTAAATAAAAATGAAAATAATTCAAATTCAAATAAAGAAGATATAAAACAATTAATAGATTTAATAATAGAAAATAATTTAGATCCTTGTATAATATTTTCATTTAGTAAAGAACAATGTGATACATTATCATCAAATATTTCAATAATTGATTTAACAACACCAGAAGAAAAAAAATTAATAGAAAAAATATTCCTAAATGCAATATCAACTTTAAGTACATCAGATCAAAAAATACCTCAAATAACAAAATTATATCCAATAATATTAAAAGGAATAGGAATACATCATAGTGGATTACTTCCAATATTAAGAGAAATAATTGAATTAATATTTCAAGAAGGTTTAATTAAAATTTTATTTGCAACTGAAACATTTTCAATGGGAATAAATATGCCAGCTAAAACTGTTATATTTTTAGATATTGAAAAATTTGATGGGAAAAAAAAGAGAAATATTACAGGAGGTGAATTTATTCAAATGAGTGGACGTGCTGGAAGAAGGGGTTTAGATAAGAAAGGAATTACTATTTTAATTTTAAAAAAAAAAATGGAAATTAATATTATTAGAGAAATATTAAAAGGTAAAAGTGATCCTTTAAATTCATCTTTTGAATTATCTTTTAATCAAATTTTAAATTTAAGTAGAATTGAAGGAGTTAAATGTGAATTTATTTTAAAAAGAAGTTTTAGACAATTTCAAAGTGAAAGAGCAATTCCACAAATTAAAAAATATGTTGTTAAACTATTTGATGATTATTTGAAGTTTGATTGTAATTATGAAAGAGATGAATTAATTAAAAATTATATTCAAATTAAAGATTTAATGGAAAGTTTAATGGAAGAAAATAGATTGTTAATGTTTGATAATGATAATATTTTAAAATTGATTTTTAAGTATTTTATTCCTGGGAGATTGGTTTATATTAAAAATTTTGGAATTGGGTTTTTTATTGATTTTGCAAAGAAAAAAGAAGAATTTGTTGTTAAATATAATAAATATGATAAACAATATTTGATATGTAAAAATGAAGGAAAATATGAAAAAAATGATGATGAAAAAATTGAAGAATTTAATAAAGAAATGTCTGATAAAAAAATTATATATTTGTTAATTTATATTAGTAATTATGATAATTATCAAAAAAGAAGAATTTTAATTCCAGGAAATATGAGTAAAAAAAATGGAAAAGGTATTATAATGCCATTTAAAATAAATTCTCTTGAAAAAATATCTCAAATTAAAATATCAATTCCAAAAGATATAATAAAAAATAAATCATCATTATTAAATTCGGAAAAAATACTATTAGAAATATATAATCAAAATAAAAATAATTTAAAATTTTACAATCCTATTTCAGATTTAGGAATTGTAGATCAAAAATTTAAAGAAAATTACTCAAATATAACAGAATTAAAAAACCGAATAATCGAAATAGAAAATAAATTAATATCATCACATTCAACAAACTTAAATATAGAAGAATCCATTTTAAAAAATTTCAAAGAAAAATTAAAATTAAAAACACAAATAAAACATTATTTATCAGAATTAAATGAATTAAATAAATTAGTTTTAAATGAACAATTAAATAATATGAATAGAGTTCTTCACAGATTGAATTATATAAATGATAATGGAATAGTAACTTTAAAAGGCCAAGTTGCATGTTCAATAACAACAAGTGATCCAATTATTTTAACAGAAATGATATTTAATGGAACATTAAATAATTGCAATGAAGAAGATTTATGTGTTATATTATCTTGTTTTGTAAATGGAGATGGAAGCGGATTTAAAGAAGAAAAAAAGAAAATTGAACAAGAAGAAAAATTAATGAATTTATATAAAAAAATTAAAAGTAATATTGAAAGAATTGTTGATATTTATATTGAATGCAAAATTAATATTAAAGATAAAGAAAGTTATATTAAAGGATTTAAATATGATTTAATGTTGTGTTTTTTATATTGGTTTAAAGGAGAAAAAAGTTTTGCTGATATTACTATTGAAGCTAAAGATGTTTATTGTGGTAGTTTAGTTAGAAATATTAGAAGATTAGATGAGTTGTTGAAAGAATTATCTGTTTGTGCTAGTTTAATTAGTAATTTAGATTTGAAAAATAAATTTGACAATATTTCTAAAAAAATTAAAAGAGGAATTCCATTTACTGCTAGTTTATATTTAGAGGAAAATTAATTGTTATTATAATTTTTTTTCTATACAATAAAAAGTTTTTTCAAAATAAATTAAATCAATAAATATTTTTTAAATATAATTATAAAAAAGGAATTCAAAATATCATTTAATATACATAAATTATATAAATACTTTTTCAAAAGAAATAAATAAATAAAAATTTGATTTGAATAATATTGATTTATCAAATTATAAATATATCTATCTTTAATTAATTTAAACAAACAAATTTTTTTTATCTTTATTTATATTATTAATATATTAAAAAAATAATACATTTTACATAATATATCATTTTAAAAAAAAATAAAAAAAAACCCATTAATTAAAAATATTAATAATTATAAAAAAAAACAAAAAATAAAAAATATGTCATCCCAAAATAAACTTCAAAACAAACCATCAAAAGAAGAATCAATGTTAAAAAGTTACAACGAAACATTTTACACATCATTAAAATCACTTCAATTTTTATCAAATCCATTACCAAGAGAGCAAAAATTATTATATCACTTTGAACAAAATGAGAGTGCAGCAGTTTCATCAACAATAGGACAACTTGAATCAGCACTTGATGATTTAATATTTAAAAATGAGCAAATAAAAAAAACAATGAAAGATTTAAAAAATGAAATACAAAATTTAAAAGATCAAATTAATGAAGATACTGAAGGAGGAGGAGATTCTGAAGAATATGCTCCTCAAGTTAAAATTTTACAAGATGCTTTAAATGATTTTATTGAAAAACAAAAAGTAGAAAATTTTAGATTAAAAGAAGAAATTGCTTTATTAGAAAAAGAAAAAGCAGAAGTTCAACAAAGTATTTATGATGCTTTAGGATACCTTAATAAATTAGAAAAAATTGTTGGAATTAAATCTAAAACTTATACTTATTATTATGATCAAACTTTGAGTGAAAATGAATTTGCTAGTAAATTTATTATTAAAGATGAGAATATATAATTTTTTTTTTTTTTTTGAGATTTTATTTTTAATATTTTTTTTTTATTATTTTATTTTTTTTTTTTTTGATTTACTTTTTATATATTTTCTATTTTTAAATATGTTTTGTTTCTAATTTATAATTATTTTTATTATTTTATTTTGTAAAAACTATAAATAGAAAAAAATAAATGTCTTCAGCAAAATCATCACCAGAAGATTCACCAAATGAGAAAAAAAGTAAAACTAAAACCGAAAAAGGTGAAGAAAAAAAAAAAAAGCAAAAAAAAACAAAATCAAAAAAAAATACATCAGACTCAGAAAATGAAAATGAAGAAACAAGAAAAGAAAAAGAAGAAAAAAAGAATCAAATGATAATGAAAGATTTAATAGCAGAAAATTTTGTAATGTTAAAATTAATAGGAAAAGGTGCATTTGGTCAAATTTATTTATCATTTGACATGAGAGACAATGTAGAAGTATCAATAAAAAAAGAAATAAAAAAATTTCAAAAACATCCTCAATTAAGAACAGAAGCAAAAATATATCAAACATTATTAAATATATCATCAACAGATTTATCTGGAGCAAAAGCATTATCACAAGATGAAATACAAGGAGTACCTCATTTTTATGGTATGGGAGAATTATTTGATTCATATTATTTAATAATTGAATTTTTAGGTCCAAATTTAATTGAATTATTTAATTTTTGTGGTTGTCGTAAATTTACTATTAGTACAGTAAGTTTAATAGCTTTACAAATGTTAAATAGAATTGAATATTTACATAAACATCATTATATTCATAGAGATATTAAACCAGAAAATTTTTTAATTGGAACTAAAGAAAAATCAAATATTATTTTTTTAATTGATTTTGGTTTATCTAAAAGATATAAAAATCCAAAAAATCATCAACATATACCTTATAGAGAAGGAAGATCTTTAATTGGTACTGCTAGATATGTTTCTATTAATACACATTTAGGAATTGAACAAAGTAGAAGAGATGATTTAGAAAGTATTGGTTATGTTTTAATATTTTTTTTAAAGGGTATTTTACCTTGGCAAGGAATGAAAGCTGGTGGAGATAAATATCAAAGAATTATGGAAAAAAAATTACAAATTCCAACTGAGATTTTATGTTATGGATTACCTGATGAATTAGTTTATTATTTAAATTATTCTAAAAGTTTGAGATTTGAAGATAGACCTGATTATGATTATTTAAGAGGATTATTTATTAGATTATTAGGAACTTGTAATAATGTTTATGGATTAAGTAATGATATGTTAAAATTTGATTGGTGTTTTGATGATCCTGCTTCTTCAATTTGGCAAATTTTTAATAAGAAAGGGAAAGGAGGAAATAATATTAGTAGTACTAATCAAGAATCTAATAATAAGGATGTTGGAGGAAATAATAATATGAAAAAAATTAATGAGATTATTGAACAACAAGGAAAAGGAAAGTTGGAAAATATTTATGAAGTTAAAGAAACTTTTGCTAAGACTAATGAAAATAATTCTCAAATTAATTTAGATGAAGATGAAGAAGATTCTTCTTCTGATAGTGATAATAATAAAAATAAAAAAGAAGATAATGAAAATAATAAAAAAGAAAATGAGAATAATGAGAATAAAGATAATGAAAAAGATAATGAAAAAGATAATGAAAATAATGATAATAATAAAAAGGAAAATGAGAATAATGATAAAAAAGATAATGAAAATAATAAAAGTGAAGATGAAGAATCTGGTGAAACAATTAAAGAAGAATTTAATGCTCAAAAATTAAAATTAGATAATAACAATGAAGAAGGAGTAACACAACAATTGCAAAATATATTGATTAAAGAAGAAGATATTGATAAATATATAAACAAATTATTACAAAAAAAAGGAATAAACATAAATAATAATAATAATAATAAAAATAGTAATACAAATAATAATAATACAAATAATAATAATACAAATAATAATAATATAAATAATAATGTAAATGCTGCAGTAAAAAAAGGTCCAAGGAAATCAATATTAAAACATGCAGCTCCAGATATTCCACCAGTAATATATAATTATGATAAAAACTCAAAATCACAATCAAGTTCAAATTCTGATTCAGAATCAGAAAAAAAAGATGAAGTTCCTCCTACATTAGGAACAGGAAAAATAAATTTAAAAGATAGTTTAGATATTCCTAATCCAGATGGGAAAGATAGAAGAAAAAGTGTATTAAGACAATCTCCAGAAAATATAAAAAAAAAATTAGAAGATATGAATAAATTATTTAATAATGATAAAGTTTTAGCAAAAAATACTTATAGAAATTCAAAAATGATAAATTTATCAGATTTACATAAAATTCATGCTTTAAATGGAATTGGAGTAAATAATGAAGAAAAGAAAGAAGAAAATAAAGAAGAGAATAAAGAAGAGAAAAAAGAAGAAAAGAAAGAGGAAAAGAAAGAAGAAAAGAAAGAGGAAAAGAAAGAAGAAAAGAAAGAAGAAAATAAAGAAGAAAAGAAATCAATAAAAAAAAAACGTGGTTCAGTTTCTTTTAATTTAGGTTCTCAAGGAATTATTCTTAAAAATGATGATGATTCAAAAAATAAACCAAGTTTTGAAAATCAAGTAATAAACAATAATAAAGATAATAAAAAAGAAGAAGAAAAAAAAGATGATTTAACCAAAAGAACATCTCATTCACACAACTCAACAAAAAGTCAAAAATTAAAAGTCACAAATAAAGAACCAAATGCAAACACTCAACTTAGAAAAGTGAATACAAAAGTAAGTGAATCAGCCTTTATGGAAGATCCAGATATAAACGTATCAAAAGAAAACTTAATAAAAATATCAAAAGAACCAATAGCAAAAAATTACATAATATTAAATGATTTAGGACAAGGAAGTTATGGTCAAGTAAAAAAAGTTCGTCATAAGCAATTAAATGAAGTTCGTGCAATGAAAATGACAAGTAAAAAAACACCTACTTCAAAAATAGAAATAAGTATATTAAGAAAAATATCACATCCAAATATTGCAAATATTTATGAAATATATGAAGATAGTAGAAAATATTATATTATGATGGAATTTTTAGAAGGAGGTGAATTATTTGAAGCAATTACTTCAGCAGGTTCTTTTAATGAATTATCTGCAATGAAAGTAATGAAACAATTATTAAATGCAATATACTATTGTCATACACAGAGAATAGTTCATAGGGATTTAAAACCAGAAAATATTATGTTAACAAATCCACCAAAAGATGATAATTATCAAATTAAATTAATTGATTTCGGAGCAGCAACTAATTTTATACCAGGGAAAAAAATAAATAAATTTATAGGAACTGCATATTATATAGCACCAGAAGTATTAAAAGAAAATTATGATGAAAAATGTGATATTTGGTCATGTGGTGTAATAATGTATATTTTATTATGTGGATATCCACCTTTTAATGGAAATACTAATTTAGATATTTATCATAATATTAGAACTAGAAATCCTACTTTTAATGGAAGTGAATGGGAACCTATATCAAAAGAAGCTGTTGATTTAATTAAAAATATGTTAAATAAAAATCCAGTTAAAAGATTTTCTGCACAGAAATGTTTAAGTCATAAATGGTTTAAATTATTAGATGATGCTGAAAAAAATAAATTTAAAAACTTTCATAATATACAAAAAAATGCAATTACGCATATGGCACAATTTGTACAAGAAAATAGATTTAAAAAAGCAGTTTTACAATTTATTTCTAGTCAATTTGATATTCAAAAAGAAGAAAATGATTTAAAAGAAATATTTAAAAGTTTAGATAAAACTGGAAAAGGACAATTAACAAGAGCAGTTTTTACTGAAAAATTAATTGAATTATATGGTGAAAATGATGGTAAAGATTATGCAGATAAAATATTTTCTAATTTAGATTTAGATGGTTCTGGTCAAATTTCTTATGATGAATTTTTAAGTTCAATGATTTCTAGTAAAAAAGTTGTTACTGATGAAAGATTAGAAAAAGCTTTTAAAATGTTTGATAAAGATAATTCTGGTAAATTAAGTATTCATGAAATTATTTCTGTTTTTGGAGGAGAAGAGGAATCTTGGAAAAAAGTTATTGAACAAATTGATTTGAATGATGATGGTGAAGTTGATTTTAATGAATTTAAGATAATGATGCTTAATGTTGATAGAAATGTTGGGATTAAAAAAACTGTTAAAAGTAAGAGAACTATTACTAGACCTGAGAATATTGATGATTAATTTGGTTTTTTTATATTTTTTTTATATTTTTTTTATTTTTTTGTTTTTTTGCATTTATATTTTTTTTTGATTTTTGTTCTGTATTCAATTTTGTTTTATTGTTAAAAGTAATTAAATTGGATTTTAATTTATTTTTAGAATTAAGGGATAAATTGATTTATAAACTTTATATATATTTAAACTATAAAATTAAATCATTAGAATTAAATGTTATGAATTATGTAAAATTAAAAAAATATATTTAAAAAAATGTTTTTTTGAATTTTAAAATTTAAATTTAAAAAAAATAATTTTTTAAAAAATTAAAAAAAAATTAACTTTGTTTATCAAAATCAGCCACCTCAATTTTTTCAATAACATCCTTAAAATTTTCTTTAATAATTTTAGTATTAAGAAATTTTCCTCTAGGATAAGTAACAATTAATTCATTATCATGTACATTTGCCATATGTGCAGAAATTCCCATAGTACTTAAAAATTCTTGTAATATTCTAGAAAATTTTTCGATTTCATGTTTTCTTTCAGGATAAAAATAAAACATTGCTAAATTTGGAGGACGATTTGCATTAATTGAGTCATCATCTTCATTTATTTTTTTTTCTTTTTGTGCCTTTTGACGACGTAATATTTCTTGAATATCACTTTCATCTAAATCTATTGTTAGGTAAAGTGATATTAATGATAAAAGTATTAATGATTTGATTTTAATCACCATTTTTTTTATATTATATTAGTATATTTTTTATTTTATATTAAATATATTTCAAAAAAATAATATTATTATAATTTATAATTTTAAATATTTCTTCAAATATTATTATTTTTTTTTACAATTTTTTTCTTAATCATAAATAGAAAATAATATTACATTTAATTCTCAAAACAAGATGTGATTTTATTATTAATAATTTGTTGTTCTTTTTTTAAACTATCTCTAATATCATTATTTTCATCAGCATCATATCTAATCCTTTCAAGAATTGAACCTAAAACTTTTAAAGTATTTCTATCACTTACAACATCACCATAAAAAGGTTTAATACAAATTCCATTATTTTTTTGTAATTTAAAATATTTTGGATTATTATCAATAATTATTGTTTTTTTTATATCTCTTCCTAATTTTGATAAATCTTTAATATATTCATTATCATTTATTATTGCATGTTGTCTATATAATCTAAATTCAAAATATTTTTCTTTTTTTTCTATTAAATCAATTATTGGATCTACATATTCTGGTGTTGATAATGAAAATAAAATTAATTCATATAATTGTTTCATTTTTGATAAAAAATCATGGAGAAATGGTCTTAATATCATTACTTTTCTTTTACTTTTTCCTTGATCTCTTTTTAAATATATTAATGTTTCATCTAAATCAAGGATTAAAGTATATTTATAGATTGGATTTATTTTAGGTAAATAATATAATGGTTTTCTATTCATTATATTATTACCATTATTATTATTATTTATATTATTGATATTTTTAGGTGAATTATCATCATTTTGAAATTTAACTTTATATGATAAAATGGAAGAATTATTTGAATCTGGAATTTTAAATAAGAATAAATTAAAAAATTTATATATATCTTCAATTGTGTAATTGTCACTAAATGAAAATGCATCATAAAAAAATGAAGAAATAATTTCTTTTGAATATCTAACTTTTTCTTCTATTTTTCCATAAAGTGATGATGGGAATTTATATAATTTACTTTGAGGTTGATATGATAAAGAATAAATATTATCAATTATTAATTTAAAATATCCTCCAATTAAATTTATATTACGGTTAATTAATTGAATAATATTAAATTCTTCTAAATCTTTTTTTGTTAAATTAATATTTAAATCTTTCTTTATAATATTATACAATTTTTCATACCAAACATAATTTTCATATGTCATTGTTGTTTTATGTAAAATATATTTAATCATTACTAAAAAATTAAAATGAATTTGTTCAAAAATTGATTTTAATAAAATAATAACTTTACCTAAATTTTTATCATATGATACATGATAACATAAACAATAACATAATAATTCAATTTTTATAATATAAGTTAAGTTTCTTCTATTATTAGAATCTTTACATAATAAAATAAATTTATTATATATAAATCTATTAAAATAATAATTAATCCAATCATAACATTCGTTATATGATGGTTGATATGAAGTTATCTTAAATAAAATTTCTTTTAATTTATTTTCTAAATTATAAAAGTGTTCTAAATCATTTTTAGTAATTAAAGTTTCTTTTTTATTATTATCAAATTTATTATTTTCATTATTATCTTTGATATTAATATTATTATTATTATCAATACAATTAATGGAACTTGAATAAATAGAATAACCTTTTTTTTTATTAAAAATATCATCACAAGAAGAATCATTATTTCCTTCTAATTTATTTTCCTTTTCTTTATTATTTGGACTATTATTTCTTTCATTTATATTATCTAATAATTGATTTTTTAATTTGGTTCTTAAATTATTAGAACTTCTTGCACTATTTAATGATTTTGTATTATTTTTTAAATTACTTAAATTTAGATTATTATTTAAATTTAATCCTAAACTACTTAATTCTTTTCTCTGTGAAATAATTTTTGAATTTGTTTGAATATTATTTTCAATACTAGTATTTAATGTATTATTATTTGAAGAACTAAAAGAACGATTATTATTTTCATATAAATTAGAAAATGATTTATTTAAATTCTTACAAACTTGATGTAAAATAAAACCAAAATTTTTTTTATTTATTGGTTCTGGTTTTAAACTTTTTAAAGAAGCATCTGAGGAGTTTTTTACAATTGTTTTATATGAATCATTTTTATCATTTTTTTCTTTTAAATATTTTTCTTCATTTGAAAAACATTTTGAAGAATTTCTATTAAATATTGTTGTAATTTGTTTTTTATTTTCTATATTATCTGGATTATTATTATTCTCTTCATTTATTTTTTTTTTTATCTCATTTTTTGAATCATTTAATATTATTGAATTATTATTTTTATCTTTTTTTTGTTCTTCTTTCCAAATTAAATTTTTATTTATAGTAATTTTTGTCTTTTTTGTATTTGATATTTGAGTTAATACAGGATTTCCATTTGACTTTAAAAATAATCTTTTTGACTGTGGAATCATTAATTTTTGATCTATTCTATTTAACTTCATTAATTTTTATTAATTTATGAAATTAAAAATAATTAATTTAATAGGAAATAACAATAAAACTTTATTTATTGATAATATATATATATATATATCATTTGTTTGAAAATTAAAATATATAAATTTATATTTTATTTCTTTATATATTTTCAGTAATAAAGAACATAGAGCAGAAAAACTTAAAGAAATTGAAATTACATAATGTTGCAATTAAAAAAGTAAAAATAATAGGCCAAATACCTAAAGTAACAAATTTATTTTTTCTAACAAAAGGTAAAGAAAAATAACTAATAAAAGTTACATATGAATAATAAAGAATACCAATACATAAAGAAGCATTTGTTAATAATACTTGAATCATATAATTATCCTTTGATGTTATTCCAATAAAAATAAAAGGAATTATTCCACAAAAAGTATACATTGGAACAAATCCATTACAATGGATATCAAAAGCATAAATAAATTCTATTGTTTGATTTGTTGTACTATTATTAAAATATTTATCAATCACAATTTTACTTATCATTGATATTATTAAACCAAATGTTATTAAAAATACAAAAGTTTGAATAAAAAATATATTAAAAATTTTAAATGGATTATAAATTCCAAAAGTAAATGAATAACAAATTGAAGAAATGAATAAATCTATTATTACTAATAATAAAAATCCTGGATCGTCTCTTCCATATTTATTTTTTAAATGTTTTCTCATTTTTGACATTTCTATAAGTTCTTTTGGTTTAAAACAATAAAGAATATTTAAATATGCGAGATAATAATCTATTTGTCTTATATGATATATTTTTTTTAGATAATCTATAAATGAATAACAATATTCTTCATTTTTTACACAACTTAAAATTAAATTGTTTAAATTTTGGATAGGTGGTAAATTTATTTTATTATTTGTTAAATTATGATTTTGAGTTTGTGATAATTCATCAGTTGATAATTTAATTTTTGATTTTTCATCATTTTCATTATTTGATATTCCATTAGTATGATAAGTATCATCAATCATATTAAAATAAATATATTAAAAATAATTTTAATTATTATCTATTTCTATTACAAATAATAATTTTAAATTTTAAAAAAAAATTTAATAAATGCCAACAAAAACAATACTAAAAAAACTTTGTGAAGATATTAAATATTATTTTTCTTTAATAGATTGCTTTGCAGCTGGTGTAGAATTAACAATAAAAGGAAATAAAAAAAGTCCAACAGTATTAGGAGGAGTATTAACATTATTCACATTATCAATATTAATAATAATATTTGTAATATATATTAAAAACGTAATTCATCACTTAAATCCAGAATTAAATGTTCATGAAAAATATTCAACATATTCACATGATTTAGTAATAAATGAATATACTTTTCCAATTGGATGGACTCTTACAGCAAATGATAATATTGGAATAGATAAAAGCACATATTTTAAATATAAAGTTATTTTATTTCATGGGTCAACAAATAATATATTAGAAGAAACTGAATTAGAATATGAAGTTTGTGATTCTGGAAAACATTTTCCTTTAATTTCAAATCAATATAATGATGGTGGATTTACACATGTTTATTGTTTAAAAAATAAAAATATTACTTTAAGTGGCTCATGGAATGAAGAATATATATCATATATTTCAATTAGAATGAAATATTGTAATAAATACGATGGTATATTTTATAAAGATAATCAATCAAAATGTGCTCCATATGAAGAAGTCAATGATTATTTAAAAAATAATGAATTATTTTTAAATATATTATATATGGATTCTGTTTTTCATCCTTTTGATTATAAAAATCCAATTAAAAATGTTTTAGGAAGTGCTTATACTTCAATTTCACTTGGTATAAGTAAAATATATGAATTATACTTACAACCAAATTATTTAATAACTGATGATGGTTTAATTTTCAGTAATAATAATTCAAAAAATGTAATTACAACAAATGTTTATGTTAATGATTTTACTCAATATAATCATGATAGAAATGATAGTTTTATAGGAGAAATTGGAATATATACAGGAAAAAAATATGGTGAAACTAAAAGAATTTATTCTAAAATTCATACTATTTTAGCTAATGTTGGTGGAGTTGCTAATTTTTTACTTATTTTTTTTAGATTATTTTGTTATCCATTTTCTATTATTAAAAGAGATGAAGCAATTTTAAATGAAATATTTGAATTTGATTTTG
>JAEEGK010001394.1_pt1 | contig 60655 bp, 47 predicted proteins | sample 8958771 | NCBI WGS metagenome assembly JAEEGK01 (sample SAMN16246547, study PRJNA631951) | gut metagenome | biome: gut microbiome; feature: rumen; material: SC-attached | host: Bos | place: Iran: Karaj | collected 2018-10 | reverse complement strand
CGTGTCAAAACAAAGAAGGGTAAGCTACTCATATCGCACCGCTACGACCTCCTACCCTTGCTACATTCCTGTCCTGGGGGATTTCAGAGGGAGCTGGTCGTATAAGACTTACCCGATGCAAAAGTACGGACTTTTATCGGAATGGCAAGCGAAAAAGCGACAATTTTTCCTACTTAACGGGCATAGGATTGATTTACAGGGATATAAAAAGAGATTCCCTTCGGGAATGGAGTTAAGGTTGGTGTAATAAAGCAACGGCCTCAGACTGCATCCCTAAGGAAACAGTCTCAAGCCGCCGCTCAGGTTCTGGCTTCTGGCTCTTGGCCTCTGGCTTGCTTCTTGTTTGATGCGAACTTCATCCGTTTTTAGGAAGCAGCCATCGGGTTTTGGCCAGCTTTGCTTATGGCTCACGGCTTGCCTTTACGTAGGAGCAAGCCATGAGCCATAGGCCATAAGCCATAGTTACTTAACAACCACCTTCTGGATCTTCATGTTGTCGCCATTGACGAGGCGCAGCATGTAGACGCCAGGAGCGGCGTTCACGTTGACATTGGCGCAGCCGTTGATGCTTTCGCACTTGATGATGCGACCCGTGACGTCGACCACTTGCAACGTGGCATTGCCCTCGTTATTGATGACGAAGCTGCCGTTGCTATAGAAAGCGAAGGTGTCTGAGCCTGTTGAAGACCCAGTAGCAAACACCAGTTTGAAGCGGTTTTCATAGTCGGTCGTCTTGGCCTCGAAGCTGTAGCTCGGGGTCTGGAGCAGGTCGACCTCGTTGCCCGTCAGGTTGTCGATGAGGTGCAGGTAGGCGAACTCGACGTTCTCACTGCTGAGGTTCAAGGTGTAGCTGCCGTTGTTCTCGGCCTTGAAGTAGACAGGCATCTCGCCCATCTCTTCGCTGCGCACCACAGCGTAGTCTTTGCCATCCATCGGGATGTAGACCTTGGTGCTGCCCTGTCTGAACTGGAGCTTGGACAGCTGGTCGCCTCCGTCGAAGCGGACAATGGCGCGGTCGATGATGCCGTGGCCATGGCTGAGGTTGAGGGCGAGCTTGCCACCCGTGCTCTCAGGTTCGGTGGTGGTGAAGGTCACTGTCTCGCCTGTTCCTTCGGCTTCGACGAAGATACCTTCCATCGGGTTAATCACTCCTCCAGTAACGGATTGATAATTGCCGTTTACATCCATGGTGTAGAAACTGCGGTTGTTCTTAAGATAAGCGTTCACACCGTAGGGATTACCCACAAGGTTCCAGCCTGGCAGCTCGGCAGTGGTATCATAGTCCAACGAGACTTCTACCTCCTCGTCGGTGCGAGCCGTGCCGGTGAAGACCAAGGTGACAGTCTCACTGTTGGCGTAGAGGTAACCCTTGCCGGATTTAAGCTTGCCGTCGGAATCATTGATGAATCCAGGGTCGCTGGAAGGATTGCCAGTACCACTTTGATTGTCTTTGTAATTGATCCATTCCAAATCCTGAGTGTGGTCGAAGTAGTAAAGGTCGTAGCTATTGCTGAGCATGTTGGTGACATCCTCGGGATCGACATCGCCGACAGGCGAAGCGATGAGGTAATAATTAAGGTCTGAGCTATTATTGTAGCCAACGATTTTCTTGGGGAAGGTTTCAATAACAGGCGTTTCATCCTTCACATAGAGGAAAACAGGATGCTGTGAAGCTGAAGCATAGCAAGCGAAAAGAGTGTTGTTATTATTGAACTGCATCACATTACGGTTGGAGCTTTGGTCGGCAGCAACGCTGAATGATCCTTCACTAAGAGTGATCTTCCAATCGCCATTGTGATTTTCGTCCAGTGCATCTTCTGTCTTCAAATAATTGTCGCTGCTGCCTGCTGCATAGAGATAACCACCCAAAGTAGTTGCATCCATAATGGAATAATAGCCATTTCCAAGACTGGTGATGGTAAACTCATGTGGATTGGTCTCAGTATTAGCAATAGTTGCAGAGGCAGTTTCGTTATCATCGCCTGTAACAGAAATCTCAACAGCGTGTCTGTTGTTACTCTTTTGATAACCCATGGCATAAGGGGTACCATTTGCCCAACCAACAATGATATATTGCTTACCGCTTTCGATACTGGTGGCCAAGGTGTAAGTATTGGTGGTTACAACAGGAGCTAAAGATGCGGTAGCAGTAACAGTGACATCGTGAGCGGGCATGGTGAATTCGTACCAACCCGTTTCATCCAATTGTGAGGTGACGTCCGTGCCATCCACAATCACTGTGAGAACATATCCCTCTTCCGCGCTCACACTTATACCCACGGTAGTACCATCATATACTTGGGTAGTGAATGCACCAGCCTGTCCTTCTTGGGTTGGATCATCGCTGACGAAGGTATAAATCTCAACGTTTGTAGACGGAGTCACTGTCAAAGTGTATTGCTGAGTTGGACGCTCAAAGCTGACAAGATAGTTGCCCTGAGCAAACTCCTTGATGGGGTTGGTGGTGCCGTAAATCACCACATTACCATAGACGGTAACAATGTCACCCACTTGGATGTCGTCCACAGCATTAAAGTTAGCATTCTCCAAATCTTTTCCTTTATAGACCTCAAGTTCGTTGGTGGTTGTGCCATCATCAGAAATATAATAGGTAAGCGTACCGCTACTCAAGCTTGATGCTGCTGTTGAAACAATGCCATGTACATAGATGCCGTTGGCGGGATATTCGTTGAAGGCCAAAGCTTCTGTTACGGTATAAGGATTGTCAGCTGAGCAGAAGTGATAGGTAGCCGTGGCAACAGTGCTGGCTACGGTACCCACATAAGCAATAGCTTTAACCGTCGTAGTGCTCGAAATGGCGAGAGCCGAAGTGTATTGAGTGCTCGCATTGGTGGGCTCGGTGCCATCAAGGGTGTAATAAATGGTGGAATTTGCAGTTGCGCAGCTGATGGTCACGGTTTGAGCTTCAGTGTAGGTACCAGCGACGGGGCTAAAGGTAGGAGCTTCGACATCAGCAGCGGGACGATTCCATGAATAAAGGTAGTTGCCCGAAGCAATTTCCGGAGCATTTTGGTAGGTAATTAGGCTACCACAAATCACCACTTCGTCACCGACCAGCAGGTCATTCGCATTCGTGAAGGTGGCTTGGTTTAAACCTTTGCCTTTGTAAACAAGCAGTTGTGTGGTTGTTGTACCGTCATCAGAAATATAGTAGCGGTAATTTGAACCATCACCTACAATGCTTGTGTTATAGAAGCTTGAAACAATACCTTGGATGTAAACATTACCACTAGATGGGGTATTTGCAATAGCTTGGGCAACCGTGTATGGGTTGTTCACAGTACCAGGAGCATTAGGATCAACATAAGTATAGGTAGCTGTGACTACATTACTGGTGTTAGTGCCGTCGGAAGCAATGGCCTTGATGGTGGTCGTTGCAGTAAGTGCAATGGCTTCGCTATACAAGGTACTGCTTGTAGTGGGCTCGGTGCCGTCGAGAGTATAATATATGTCCTCGTTGTCGGCTTGGCTGATGGTCACGGACAGGCCTTCATTGCCGAAGGTGGTGCCGCTAACAGGGCTGAAGGTGGGATCGGCAACGGAAGAACGAATAGTAAGCGTCAAATCATCAATGTTCCTTATTGCGGTTGAGCCACTATAATAAACCCTGACATACACATCGGTATAGGAAGAAAGATCGGCTGAAAACTCAACCCAAGAACCTTGACTCATGCTGGTGGCACTCTGAGTTTCTACTTCCGTCCAATCAGAACCATCTGATGAAACTTGAATATACCATGTTGAAGAAGTGGTATTGCCTGATTGTTTTGAAACATAGCAGGTCAGCGTACCAGGATTTGCAACTGTTGAAGTTGTTGTGATAGAGGCAGTAGCTTTACCACCAGTTGTTCCATAATAGGTTCCACCATGTGCAGTGATACTACCTGTTTGATAGGTAGTCATATTATCAAATGTCCAGTTGGGGTACATGTTTGTGGCATATTCAAAGTCCACATCATAACCTTCTACTGGAGCGATTGCCGTACCAGAAATAGCAAGCGTTTCTGTGGTCCCTCCGCTGGTAGCAGTAACAGTCGCGCTGATGGCACCTGCTGTAGTAGGAGTATATGTCCATGTTACAGTAGTGGCAGCTGCACCTTGGGCGATGCTGCTTGGGCTTAAACTACCGTTATCAACACTTAAAGTAATGCCTGATGTAAGGTTGGCTTGTGAAACCGAGAAAGTGGTAGAAACCTGATTTCCCACCAAAACCTCGTCCAATGTAATAGAAGCAGGGTTAAATGAAATAACAGGATCTGTCGATGGGGTTGTACCGTCATCGTAAATAAGAGTAATGTCGTCTAATGCTCTTACTCCTGTGGTTCCATCATAACGCACTCTAACGTAAACATTAGAATAACTGGACAAATCTGCCGTTAATTCATACCAAGTCCCTTTAGTCACTTGATCCATACCTAAACCACTTGCCACTGTTGTCCAAGTAGAATTATCTGATGAAACTTGAATATGGAACTTTGAATTCGCGTTGGTATTAGTCGTAGTTTTTGAGTAATAACATGTTAATGTCTGGGGATTAGCAACAATGGTGTTATATTTCACATCAGCTGTAGTACCATTTGTTGCTCCATATTTACTGCCTCCATGTGCTGTAATGGCAGTATTATTAGTCACAAAAGTTGTTGCCGTCCATCCATTATCTCCAGTTTCAAAACCGTAAGTAGCGGTTTGGACAGTTCTCGTTTGTCCCCATGCCACCATACTCGGTGCCATGAAGACCAGCAGCGCGAGGGCTGCGGTTAAGATTGTAAATCTTCTTTTCATTTTGTTTTGTTGTTAATTGTTATTGTGTGATTTAAAGATTTCTAATTTCAAGATTTCAAGATTTCAAGATTCAATATGTACACTATTAAAGCACCCCGAAGGAGGCTATTTTTTCGGGTGCAAAATTACTCTTTTATTTAATAAGGTGTGGCGAAAACTTATAAAACAAATGATATAGTTATCAACAGGTGTTGATAACTTTTGTTTTCGTAGCATTGTTGTCGATCTCAGGACATCGGTATAGTGTTCAATGCCCGTAGCTCGAGCCGTCGAAGCAGTGCGTGCAGAGTTCGCACTTGGGCAGGCCGATGGCGTTCACTACGCTCTCCAAGGTGTTGAACTTCAGCGAGTCCACACCTACATGCTTGCGCAGCATCTCAATAAGGTTGGCATATTCTTGGCTGTTCGGGTCACAGTATTTTTCGATGTTCTTGTTGTCGTCGCCTTCCATCTCCTTGACACAACGACGGGTGATAAGCTCCATAATGTTCTTCGAAGCCGAGAAGTTGAGGAAAGGACAGCCGTACATCAAGGGCGGACAGCTGATGCGCACGTGAACTTCCTTCGCACCATAGTCGTAGAGCATCTTCACGTTGTCGCGCAGCTGGGTGCCACGCACGATGCTGTCGTCGCAGAAGGCCACCTTCTTGCCTTCCAACAAGGCGCGGTTGGGGATGAGCTTCATCTTGGCCACATGCTCGCGTTGGCTCTGGTTCACCGGCATGAAGCTCCGAGACCAAGTGGGGGTGTACTTCACCACGCCGCGCAGATACGGAATCTTCCGTACGTTGGAATAACCCAAGGCCATGCCGATGCCCGAGTCGGGGATGGCGGAGACGTAGTCGAGGTCGATATAGTCGCGCTTGCCCATCTCGCGGCCTTCGTTGTAGCGCGCCTCCTCCACATTGACGCCTTCATAGTCGGTGGCAGGATAGCCGTAGTAGATCCACAGGAAGGAGCAGACCTGCTTCTTGGAATTGGGTGCGAGCAGCTGATGCACGCCGTCGACGGTCACCTTGACGATTTCGCCCGGGCCGACATTGTAGCAAGTCGTATAGTCAAGGTTTATATAGCTATGGCTTTCTGAGGCCACCACATAGCCTTCCTCGCCCTTGCCCACCACGATGGGGGTGCGACCGAGATAGTCGCGGGCGGCGATGATGCCGTCTTCGGTGAGGATAATCATCGAGCAGGAGCCTTTCACCTTTTCGTACACGTTCTTGATGCCGTCCACGAAGTCCTCACCCTGGGTGATGAGAAGGGCCACCAGCTCAGTGGGATTGGTGAAGCCCATGCTCAGCTCGGCGAAATGCTGCTTGCTGGCGAGACAGTGGTCGACCAACTCGTCTATGTTATTAATCTTGGCCACCGTGCTGATGGCGAACTTGCCCAAGTGCGAGTTGACGATGATAGGTTGCGCGTCGGTGTCGCTGATGACGCCGATGCCGAGGTTGCCCTCGAATTTGTTCATTCCCATTTCATCGCTGAACTTGGTGCGGAAGTAGGTGTTTTCGATGTCGTGGATCGAGCGGTGAAAGCGTTCGCCGTCGTGGGTCACCATGCCAGCGCGCTTGGTGCCAAGGTGTGAGTGATAGTCAATGCCATAGAACAGATCCTGTGCGCAGGGTCGTTTCAATACGGTGCCGAAGAAGCCTCCCATAGTGTTTTCGATTTAGGTTATGTAAGTATTCAAATAATATGTTGTTTTGACATAGAGTTTTTGACTTTGGAAATGGCTATTGGCTGCTGGCCATTGGCTACTGGCAGCTCAACGATTGAGGTAAGCTCTTAAGCATTTCGAAAAGCTGCCAGAAGCCAGAGGCCAAAAGCTAGAAGCCAAAATCATTGTCTGACAGGCTCGCGTCTTTTATGTAAACCAAAGTTGCTCATTCCTTATAAAAACAAAAAACATCTGCGGAAAGGTATCCCGTAGATGGACTGCAAAAATAGAGGTTTTTTTATTTCGCTGGAACAAGGAGAGGAAAAAATTTCAAGATTTCTAATTTCAGGATTTCTAATTTCAAGATTTCAGGATTTCTAATTTCAAGATTTCAGAATTTCTAATTTCAAGATTTCAGAATTTCTAATTTCAAGATTTGGCTGTCAGCTATCAGCAGTCAGCTATCAGCTCGATTCAAACGCTGCTGATAGCTGATTGCTGAATGCTGAAAGCCAAACAGTTCAACAATTAAACAATCAACAATTAAACATTTTTACTATTTTTGCACGATTTTTCATAAGCCTATGATACTCAAACTCTACCCGACAGATCCGAACCCACGCTATGTCAAGATGATCCTGGAATGCTTGGCTGACGGCGGCACCATCATCTTCCCTACCGACACTTTGTACGGTCTGGGAGGCTGCATCAACAACCCACGCACCTTCGAGCGCATCTGCCAGATCAAAGGCATCAAGAAGGAGAAGGCTAATTTCTCGTTTATCTTCCACGACCTCAGTATGTTGAGCGAGTTCACCAAGCCCATCAACAACGATGTCTTCAAGATGATGAAGCGCAACCTGCCTGGGGCGTTCACCTTCATTTTGGAAGCCAACAACAATATCCCTCGCATCTTCCAGAGCAAGAAGAAGACCATCGGTATCCGCATCCCCGACCAGCCCATTATCACCAACATCGTCAGGGAGTTCGGCTCACCTATTATGACCACCTCTTTGTCCGACGAGGAAGACGAGATCAACCCTTATCTCACAGATCCTGAGGAGATCCACGACCGCTACAAGGACTTGGTGGATATTGTCATCGACGGCGGTGCGGGCGAGAACGAGGAGAGTACCGTTGTGGATTGCACTGACAATGAGATTGTTATCGTCCGTCAAGGCAAAGGGTTGTTGGACGAATGAAAAAAAATTGGGGCTAAAAAGCCATCATAACGAAAAAAGTAGTACTTTTGCAGCCGCAAAAAGGCTGACTTGGTAGCTCAGCAGGTAGAGCACAACACTTTTAATGTTGGGGTCCTGGGTTCGAGCCCCAGCCAGGTCACAAGATTTCAAAATAGACCTAATTGAATTCCAATCAGTTAGGTCTTTTTCATACCCCAAAAATGGCCTGCCGTGTCAACCATGTGTCAACCGATTTTCTTTTCGGCATATATCCGTGGATGGATTCTCATCCCCTGCCAATTTCTTTCAGAGCGTAGTAAACACATTAGAAATCGCGAACAGCGGAAGTATCTGAATATGACGCATGGCGCCATTATCCTTATTGTCGCAATGCTCCAATTGTGCAAAGTTCTCCAACGAACAACGGATGGCATCCGTTAAATGCTTCTGGCGCATAAACTCATACAGACTCTTCATCTTCCCGCTGACTCCCGCCTTACATTCAATAGGTAACACCTTAAGGTCGCGAGTTATAATGTAATCCACCTCTGACTTTGTTCCCTCTGCAGTGTTCTCCCAGTAATATAGCTCGTGCTGCGAGCGCGGATTGTTGTACTTGACCAATTCCCAGCCCAACATTATCTCAGCCAAGCCACCTTTGTTCACCAAATCCTCAGCTGTACCGGCTAGAACCAACTCGGTCAACTGTCGTGCTCCGCCTAAGTCCATGTCGAGAATACGCAGTAGCAACCCACTGTCTAGGTAAATATACTTGCGGTATTTGTCGTTGACCTCAGCACCAAGCGGAATGCCATTGGCTGCGGTGTGGTTCACCCTCTTTATGATGCCTGCATCGCACAAAAGCGACAAAGCTTTCTTCACGTCTTCTGCTCGATAGCCTCCGTCCACATGGCTGTAAGTGAATTTGTTTCCTATTTGCATGACCACGCTTTGCAGCGTATTGCGAAGCAAAGTCGGATCAACCTTATCGGCGTATTTGGGAAAATCGTCGTAATAGGTCAGCTGGATGTCATCAAGTTCGGCTTGACATTCTCTGTAGTCGTGGGTCGTCACCCAAGCTGCCACGCTGGCTGGCATACCGCCTACCATCAGGAATGTGCGATAATGCTGCACCAGGTCATCATACAACAGTGTGAGCAACGGCTTTTCGGCGTTGGCCTCCTGTTTGGCTCTCACCCACGCTGTTTTCCCCTCGGCAACCAAAAACTCATCAAACGAAAACGGATAAACAAATAACGAGCGTATTCGTCCCACGCCAAATGACGACAGACCTTTTAGGGCAAATTCCAGAAGCGAGCCTGCGGCTACAACATGAAGATCCGGAAAGTCCTCTTTGAACGCCCAAAGACTTTTGATAGCATCCACCGAGTCTTGTATCTCATCAATAAAAAGCAAAGTTTTTCCTGGAATCACAGGAGTATTATAATACATGCTCAGCCTATTCGTCAATTCATGCACATCGTGAACTTTTTGAAAAACCTCTAGCATATTTGGTTGTTTTTCAAAATTCACTTCAATAAAATAATCAAACGTCTCGCCCAAGTGTTCCACCGCCCAAGATTTCCCCACTTGTCGAGCACCTCTAAGCAATAATGGTTTGTGAATACGACTATTTTTCCATTCCAAAAGCAATGCGTCTATTGGTCTTTCTATATACATTATTGAAGGTTTTAATTGATGATTTCGCTGGCAAAAATAACACTATTTGATAAAACAGAGACGAATAAACACAACTTTTTTGATAAAACAGAGACGAATAAACACCACATTTTTGACAAAACCGTGACGAATTGCACCTGTTTTAGAAAGTAGACACGAAAAATGATATAAATAGTCACTTTTTAGGTCTTTACAGATAGCAGAAAAAACAGTACCTTTGCAGCCTTAACGAGCAAACAATGATTGACCTATTGAAAGACCTCAACGAGCCTCAAAGAGAGGCCGTTACCACTATAGAAGGCCCAGTGATGGTGATTGCCGGTGCCGGCTCGGGCAAGACCCGTGCCCTCACCTACCGTGTCGCCTACATGATCCAAGAGGGTGTCGACCCCTTCAGCATCATGGCCCTCACCTTCACCAACAAGGCCGCCCGCGAGATGAAAGAACGCATCATGCAACTCGTCAACGCGAGTGACGCCCGCAATGTGTGGATGGGCACCTTCCACTCCATCTTTGCAAGGATTTTACGCATCGAGGCGGAAAAGATTGGCTTCACGAGCAATTTCTCGATTTATGACACGGATGACTCGAAGGCTCTCATCACCCAGATACTCAAAGACTTGAGCCTCGACACCAAGGTCTACCCCGCCAAGCAGGTGCTGGCCCGCATCAGTTCAGCCAAGTCGAGCCTCTTCTCGCCCGAAGACTATGCCAACAACCCGGAGGTCCAAGAGGCCGACCGCAAGGCCAACAAGCCGCTCATCGGGCAGCTGTTCAAGCTCTACAACGAGCGTCTGCATCGTGCCAACGCCATGGACTTCGATGACATCTTGTACTTCACCAATGTGCTGCTGCGCGACAACCCCGATGTGCTCTACAAATACCAGAACCACTTCAAGTTCATCCTCGTCGACGAGTACCAGGACACCAACTATGCCCAATATCTCATCGTGAAGCGCATTGCGGCATTGTTCGAGAACATTTGCGTGGTGGGCGACGACGCGCAAAGCATCTATGCCTTCCGTGGCGCCAACATCCAGAACATTCTCAACTTCAAAAACGATTACCCTGATTATAAGCTGATTAGGCTAGAACAGAACTACCGTTCCACGCAGAACATCGTCAACGCCTCGAACGCCGTCATCGCACACAACAAGGACCAAATCAAGAAAAAGGTGTGGAGCGACAAGGAGAAAGGCGAACTCATCGGCCTCATCCATGCCAACAGCGACACCGAGGAAGGCACCATGGTGGCCAACAGCATCTTCCAGTACAAGATGACGCGCCACCTGCCCAACAAGAGCTTCGCCATCCTCTACCGCACCAACGCCCAGAGCCGCTCAATGGAAGAGGCGCTGCGCAAACAGAACATACCTTATAAGATATATGGCGGTCTCTCATTCTACGACCGCAAGGAAATCAAGGACTTGCTGGCCTATTTCCGCGTCGTCATCAACCCCGAGGACGAGCAGGCACTTTTGCGCATCATCAACTATCCTGCCCGAGGCATCGGCAAGACCAGCATTGAGCGCATGATGGTCGTCGCCAACGAGCAACGCACCAGCATCTGGAAGTGCATGGAGAACAATGTGTTTCCGCAGGACTTCAACATGGGCACCGTCAACAAGTTCCGCGACTTCATGGTGATGATCAAGAGCTTCCAAACTTTGCAAGAAAAGATGAATGCCTTCGAGTTGGCCAAGCACATCACCAACACCATCGGGCTCATCAAGGTGCTGAAGGAAGACGACAGTCCTGAGGGCGTGTCGAGGGTCGAAAATGTGGAGGAATTGCTCAACGCCATCATGGAATTCAGCGACCGTCAGGTGGACGAGACCACTGGTGAGACCGCACGCGTCGATTTGGTGCAGTTTATGGAAGATGTGGCCCTGCTCACCGACAGCGAGATGAAGAAAGACGACCCCGAGGAGGACTTCGTCAGCCTGATGACTGTACACTCGGCCAAGGGCTTGGAGTTCCCCTATGTCTATGTCGTCGGCATGGAAGAGAACCTCTTCCCTGGCATCCTCAGCCTCAGCACAAGAGAAGAGCTGGAAGAGGAACGCCGTCTGTTCTATGTGGCCATCACCCGCGCCATGACCAAGCTCACCTTGAGCTATGCCGAGCAACGCTACCGTTACGGTAACCTCACCCTCAGCGAGCGCTCGCGTTTCGTCGACGAGATTGACGCCAGCCTTATCGAGCAGACACAGAAGGCCTCGTTCAGAGGCACTTCACCCGTGGGCGGACGACCTTTCGGTCGACGCATCAACGAACCCGAGCAGCACGGCTTCCGCAAATTAGAGGAAACGCCCTCGTTTGCCAAGCCGAGTTTCAACCAGCCCGCTATGCCAAAGGACTTTGAGCCTTCCAATCCCGACCTTTTGCAGGAAGGCATGCGGGTGATGCACGCCAAGTTTGGTGCAGGCACCATCTTGAGCATCGAAGGAGCAGGAGCAAACAAGAAGGCCTCGGTGCACTTCGACACGGCAGGCGTGAAGATGCTGATGCTGAAGTTTGCGCGATTAGGGATAATAAAAGAATGAGATTCCCTTCGGGAATGGAGAATTATCCTTTGTTATTATTGGCGGCTTGTGACAGTTTCTGATAAGCAGCTGCTTCAGGCCGCCGCTTGGTACTATATGCCTAACTCCATTCCCACAGGGAATCTCACTATGTCAAAGCAAACCAACATCCTTTTTTGTGCTTGCATTATCCAAAAAATATGTACCTTTGCACAAAATTATGTGAATCACAATGAACAAACCAGGTTTAACCTATAATACAGAAAAAGAACAGATTGTCATTTCGGAATATGGCCGCTGTGTGCAGGAAATGATCAAGAAACTGCCTGAAATTGAAGACCGCGAGCAGCGCACCGAAGCCGCAAAATACATCATCAGCGTGATGGTGCAGATGAACCCGAACATCAAGCAGTCGAGCGACTATGAGCACAAACTTTGGGACCATCTCTACATGATTTCGGGCTACAACCTCGATGTGGACAGCCCATACGCCCCTCCTGTCCCATTGGAGAAACAAAGTAAACCGCAGCACATTGGTTATCAGAACAATGACATCAAATACGGACACTACGGCCAATACCTCATCAAGATGATTGAGGCTGCCTCGCAGGAGGAAAACGAAGAAGTTCGAGAGGCTCTCGCCTACTCTTTGGCCGGACAGATGAAACGCAACTACATAGAGTGGAACAAGAGCGTCGTCAACGACCAAGTCATCATTGACGACCTGAAGAACATCAGTGGCGGACGCCTAGTCATCTCCGACGAATCGAAGTTGAACAGCAACGGCGATATGCCTGGAAAAGGCCAGCCACAAGCTAAGCAACAACAGCAACAGCAAGGCAAGAAGAAAAAGAAGAAAGTGCCGAACTTGAAGGCCAATATGAACAACCCCAATAATCCGGCGTATAAGAAACGCATGCAGGAACTTGGTAAACTATAATGCCACGGCGTTTCGACAAGCTCAACAACCTTAACATTTTGGCCAGCTAAGGTCCCTGAGCCTGTCGAAGGGCCGATTTAAAATAATAAATATGGCTTCACTAAAGATAAAAGGCGGCTGCAAGCTGCAAGGCGAAATCATTCCACAGGGCGCGAAAAACGAGGCCATGCAAATTCTGTGTGCATGTCTGCTGACGGATGAAAAAGTCACCATCCACAACCTACCCGACATCCTCGACATCAACAACCTGATTGCCTTGTTGGAAGGCATGGGCGTGAGCGTGGAGCGCCCCACCCGACACGACATTATCTTGCAAGCCAAGTCGCTCAACTTCGATTACTTCAATGGAACGGACTACCAAAGCACCGCCTCAAAGTTGCGCGGAAGCGTGATGATGACAGGCCCGATGCTGGCTCGTTTCGGCAAGGCTTATATGCCCAAGCCCGGGGGTGACAAAATCGGTCGTCGCAGGCTCGACACACATGTCATAGGCTTGCAGAAACTCGGTGCCATCTTCGATTTCGACAGCTACCAAGTCAAAGTGCAGCAAGGTGGCCTGAAAGGTTGCTACATGCTCCTTGACGAGGCCTCCGTCACCGGTACGGCCAACATTGTCATGGCCGCCGTGATGGCCGAAGGCATCACCACCATCTTCAACGCCGCATGTGAGCCTTACCTCGTGCAGCTTTGCACCATGCTCAACAATATGGGTGCCGACATCAAAGGTGTTGGTTCCAATCTACTGACCATTAAAGGTGTAAGTCGTCTACACGGCACCGAGCACACCCTGCTTGCCGATATGATCGAGGTGGGCAGCTTCATTGGTATGGCCGCCATGACGGGCAGCGAGATTACCATCAAGAATGCGGGCATCGCCCAATTGGGCATCATCCCTGACGTCTTCCGCAAGCTCGGCATACAGATGGAGTACCGTGGCGACGACATCTTCATCCCCTCCCAAGAGCATTACGAGGTGCAGACCTTCATGGACGGCAGCATTCTCACCGTCGCCGATGCGCCCTGGCCCGGCTTCACGCCTGACTTAATCAGTATCGTTTTAGTGGTGGCCACGCAAGCCAAAGGCACCGTGCTCATCCACCAGAAGATGTTTGAGAGCCGCTTATTCTTCGTCGACAAGCTCATCGATATGGGCGCACAGATCATCCTTTGCGACCCGCACCGTGCCAACGTCATCGGCCTCGACCATTCACACAATCTGCGCGGCATCCGTATGGCTTCGCCCGACATCCGCGCCGGTGTTGCCTTGCTCATCGCCGCTCTCTCTGCCGACGGCACCAGCATCATCGACAACAGTGACCAGATCGAACGCGGCTATCAATACATCGACAAGCGCGTCAACAACCTCAGCCTCGACGGACCTATCATCGAGCGCTTCTAAGCATCGCATTCCGTTTCCCTGCCATTTTGTCAAAACCCACGCTTTGGCAAAGGATTTGATATGCCTTAGCGCAAAATGGAAAATAATAGCAAAACACACATATCATGACAAAAGACGAAAACGTTAACAATCAAGACGATGCCTTGAAAGACACCGTCAATCCCGACATGGAGAACAGCCAAGAACCCGTCGACGAACAGCCGAAACAAGAAGAAACCACTGAAGCTAAAGCGGCTCCAGATGACAAAGGTTCGGACAAAAAGTCAAAGCGGTTCAAGATCCGTCATGCCCAGGAGAAGGCTTTGGAAGAAGAAAAAGCCAAATATGCCGAGCTGAACGACAAATACCTGCGCCTGTTCTCGGAATTCGACAACTTCCGCAAGCGCACGGCCAAGGAAAAACTAGACTTGACTGTCACAGCTTCGGAGAACGTCATCAAGGACATCCTGCCCGTGCTGGACGACTTTGAACGTGCCCTGCAAAACATGGAAAAGAACGGCAACGAGGCCGACCTGCAAGGCGTCACCTTGATTTTCAACAAGTTGAAAGACACGTTGAAGAAGAAAGGCTTGGAGGAGATCGAGGCTATGGGGGTCGAGTTCAACACCGACGAACACGAAGCCCTCACGATGATTCCTGCTCCCGAAGAGGACAAGAAAGGCAAGGTATTGGATGTCATCCAGAAAGGCTACAAACTGAATGGCAAGGTGATTCGCTTTGCCCGAGTGGTTGTCGGTAATTAAATAAGACGGCCCTTCGACAGGCTCAGGGACCTGCAAAAGCTAAGGTCGTTGAGCCTGTCGAAACGCCGACCCAATGAAAAAAGCAAAAACAATGGCAGAAAAAAGAGATTACTACGAGGTGCTGGGAGTCAACAAGAACTCCACACCCGACGAAATAAAGAGCGCCTACCGTAAGGCTGCCTTGAAATGGCACCCCGACAAATGGGTGAACGGCACCGACGCCGAGAAGAAGACCGCCGAGGAAAACTTCAAGGAAGCCTCGGAGGCCTATTCCGTGTTGAGCGACGAGAACAAGAAGGCGCGTTACGACCGTTACGGCTTTTCCGGCATGGACGGCGGCTCGGCCAGCGGTGGCAGTGGCTTCGGCGGTTTCGGCGACTTCGACCTGAATGACATCCTGAACAGCGTATTCGGTCGCGGCTTCGACTTTGGCGGAGGTTTTAGCGGATTCAGCAGTTTTGGAGGAGGCGGAAGCCGAGGAGGTACCGTCAAACAACGTGGTTCCAATATCCGCGTGAAGGTGAAGCTCAACCTGCAAGAGATCGCCCACGGCGTGAAGAAGAAAATCAAGGTGAGCAAGTATGTGGCATGTACGCATTGCCATGGCAGTGGCTCTGAGGACGGCTCCACTGAGACCTGCCCTACCTGCCACGGTCGCGGTCAGGTGGTGCAGACCGTCAACAGCTTCTTCGGACAGATGCAGACCGCCTCGGTGTGTCCCACTTGCAATGGCACAGGCACCGTCATCAAGAAAAAATGCACCCATTGCGGCGGCGAGGGCATCATGAAAGGTGATGAAGTCATCGAGATTGACATCCCTGCTGGTGTGGGCGAAGGCATGCAGCTCACCGTGCGCGGCAAGGGCAACGCTGGGCCGCACAACGGCGTGAACGGCGACCTGCTCGTCCTCATCGAGGAAGAAGCCCATCCCGAATTCGAGCGCGACGAGAGCACATTGATTTACAACCTGTTCATCACCATCCCTGAGGCTATTTTGGGAACACAGGCCGAAGTGCCTACCGTAGACGGCAAGGTGCGTGTAAAGATTGCCCCTGGCACGCAGAGCGGCAAGGTGCTACGCTTGAGAGGCAAAGGCTTGCCTATCCTCAACGGCTACGGCACTGGCGACATGCTCGTCAATGTCAATGTTTGGATTCCGAAGAAGTTCAACAAGAAGGAAGAAGAACTGCTGCAACAGTTGGCTAATTCCGAGAACTTCAAGCCCAATCCCACCGCCGAAGAGAAGAGTTTTTTCAGTAAAATCAAGGATTACTTTAATTAACAAAATATTTTCTTGGCTATTGGCTACTGGCAATTGGCCACTGGCAGCTTAAACGCAAATTGAACAGCACTGTCTTTTCGTTAAGCTGCCAAAAGCCAGAAGCCAAAAGCCAGAAGCCAAATCTACAACATGACCAAAATATCCGTCAACGAGGTTACGAAGAAATACGCCGACCACACCGCCTTAGACCGTATGTGCATTGACATCCCCGAACATTGCATATACGGCCTTTTGGGTCCCAACGGCGCGGGCAAGACCACCCTCATCCGCATCCTCAACCAAATCACGGCACCCGATTCGGGCGAAATCCTCATCAACGGCGAAAAGCTATGCCAGAATCACATCGCACGCATCGGATACCTGCCCGAGGAACGCGGCCTTTACAAAAAGATGAAAGTCGGCGAGCAGGCCATCTACCTTGCCGAGCTGAAAGGAATCAAGAAAGCCGAAGCCAAGAAAAGGCTAATGGAATGGTTCGAGAAATTCGAAATCAGCGGTTGGTGGGACAAGAAAGTGGAAGAGCTAAGCAAAGGCATGCAGCAGAAGGTGCAGTTCATCACCACCATCATCCACGAGCCCGACATCCTCATCTTCGACGAGCCTTTCAGCGGCTTCGACCCTATCAACGCCAACCTCTTGAAGGAATCTATCCTCGGGTTGCGCGACAAAGGCGCGACGGTGCTGCTCTCTACCCATAATATGGCTTCCGTCGAGGAACTTTGCGACAGCATCACCTTAATTAATAAAGGTAAGAGCATCCTGCAAGGCAAGGTGAGCGACATCAAGCGGCAACACGACACCCACAAGCGAGAAATCATCATCCGCACGGAGAACCTACAGCCCATTTATGCCTTGGGCGACACCTATAATAATATAAAGGTGGAGCCGACCGAAGTGGCCAACGAGACAAAACTGACTACCTATAGCGAGTCGCCCGCCGACCTACTCAACCAACTGCTCCAAATCGGCGAGTTGGTCTCATTCAAAGAGGTGCTGCCCTCCATGAACGACATCTTCATCCAAGAAGTGCAATCCAAAAACCAAGCCTCATGAACAAGATTGGACTCATCATCAGGCGCGAATACATGACGCGCGTGCGCAAGCGCAGCTTCCTCATCCTGACCTTCTTGGGTCCCATCCTGATGGCGGCTATCTACATCATCCCCATCATGCTCGCCCTCAACTCGAGCACCGACCACCTGCGCGTGGCCGTCGTCGACGAGAGCCATTGGTTTGAGGACCGCTTTACCGACAACAAAGACCATACCTTCGTCACCATGCCCGGCCAGCCCATCGACTCGGTCAAGGAAATGGTGAAAAGTGGGGTATTCGACATGGCCGTCTATGTGCCGCCTACACAACTCAACATCCCTTCGAACGCCATCCTCTACAGCATCCGCCAGGTGCCGATGGAAGTGGAAAACTATGTCAGCAGCGTGATGAAGAAGGAAATCGAAGACCAGAAACTGATGGCCAAAGGCGTCGACCCCGAAATCGTCAGTGCGGTGAAGACCGACGTCAACCTGCAGATTATGCGCATGGACGACAAAGGCAACGAGAAAGAGACCTTCACCAAGGTGCAGTTTGCCCTCGGCATCATTTTGTCAATGATGGTCTATATGTTCATCATCTTCTTTGGCGGACAGGTGATGCAAGGAGTCTCGGAAGAAAAGACCAACCGCATCATTGAAGTAATTATTAGTTCGGTGAAGCCCTTCCAACTCATGATGGGCAAGATTATCGGCGTTTCCCTAGTCGCCCTCACCCAGTTCGTGCTTTGGATTTTGCTCACTGGAGCCCTTTACCTCGGTTTCTCGGCCTTCATGGGACTCAGCAACCCCGAAATCCTGTCATCGGGCACCGTGATGAGCCAACAAATCAGCTCCGGCAGCATCATGAGCAACGAAGCCGTGCAAAACATCGTGCAGATAGCCCATTCCATCGATTTCGGCACCATCATCGGGTGTTTCCTCATCTTTTTCATCCTAGGTTATCTGCTTTATGCGACACTTTATGCCGCCATCGGTTCGTTGGTCGATAACAACACCGACTCGCAGCAATTCACGCTACCCGTCACCGTCCCGCTGATGGTAGCTATCATTTCCTCTTTCTATATCGTCAACAATCCCGACAGCTCCTTGTCGGTCTGGCTCTCGATGATTCCCTTCACCTCCCCCATCTCGATGATGGTCAGGATTCCTTTCGGCGTGCCCATCTGGCAAATCGTGGTTTCGGTTGTGATATTGGCAGGTACCTTCGTCGCGATGACCTGGATTGCTGCGAAAATCTATCGCACGGGCATATTGATGTATGGAAAAAAACTATCATACAAGGAAATTTTCAAGTGGTTGAAATATAAATAGAAATATTTCGTATTTTTGCAGGCTCGTAATTGAGTAAAAAAGACGATTTTGAAATTTAACAAATTAAAAGTCAAATAATTAAATCAGTTTTACAATGCAAAACAAAGGAGCAATTAGGGCGATAGCCATCATCTTTGCGCTCATTTTCGTTTACCAGCTCTCGTTCACTGTGGTGACCAAGATCGTGGAGCGGAAAGCAGAGAAGAATGCCTTAGCGCAAGTCTTCCCAAAAGATGCCAATGGACAAGACATCGCCGTCTCAGAGTCCATCCAGGACGCCATTGCCGAGACCATGGAAAAGAAAAGCATGGACGAAGCGCAGGCGAAGAACTATTTAAAGGACAGGCTTGAAAACAGCTATCTGGACTCGATGAACAACGTCAACGTGTACAACTTGGGATTTAAGAAGTACACCTATCGCGACGCAAAAGAAAAAGAAATCAACTTGGGTTTGGACTTGAAGGGCGGTATGAACGTCACTTTGGAAGTCTCGGTGAAGGACATCGTGAAAGCTTTGTCGCACGACTCACAAGACCCCACCTTCCTTCAAGCCATGGAACTGGCCACCAAGCGTCAGCAAGCTAGCAAGGGCGATTTCGTCACATTGTTTGGCGAAGCCTACAAAGAAATCGACCCCAACGCCAAGCTCGTGTCCATTTTCCTGTTGGAATTCAAGGATAAAAAAGATATCAACATCAATTCAAGCAACGAGGACGTGCTGAAGGTTTTGAGGGAAGAGAGCGATGCTGCCATCGACCGTTCCTACCAAATCCTCGGTACCCGTATCGACCGTTTCGGTGTAGCTCAGCCCAACATCCAGAAGCTGGAGAACTCGGGACGTATCCTCGTCGAACTGCCTGGCATCAAGGATCCAGAGCGTGTGCGTAAGCTCCTCCAAGGAACTGCTCAACTCGAATTCTGGGAGACCTACAACTTCTCTGAGATTCAGCAGGCTTTCGTTCAAGCCGATGCCAAATTGGCTGCCGACAGAAAAGCCAGAAAGAATGGTGAAGAGACTCCTGCCGTGACTGAGGAAGAAGAGACGGAAGTCACCGAAGCTACTGAGGAAGAACTCGCTGTTGCCGAAGAAGTGGAAGCCGTTGCCGACAGCACTGATGTTGACCTCATCGACCAGTTGGCTGAAAACCAAGAGGAAGAAGTGGAAGTGACCGATGAAGAACTGGATGCCAACCATCCTTTGTTCTCCAAGTTGCAGCCCGTCAATACCAATTCAGCCCGCGTGGGTATCGCCATGGTGAAGGACACTGCCGCCATCAACCAGATGCTGGCTGAGTGCAAGAGCCTGTTCCCGCGTCAGTTGAAGCTCGCTTGGACTGTGAAGCCCGAGACCTATCCTGGTGAAAACGGTGAAAGCATCGAAGTGCTCGACCTTGTCGCCCTGAAGATGTCACGCGACAACACTTGCGCCCTCGGCGGTGAAGTCATCACCGACGCCCGTCAAGACTACGGCCAAGGCAACCAAGTGGAAGTCACCATCCAAATGAACCCCGAAGGTGCCAACAAGTGGAAGAACCTCACCCGCGACAACGTGGGCAAGCAAATCGCCATCGTCCTCGATGACCTCGTCTACAGCTACCCTGTCGTCAATGGTGAAATCCCGAACGGTCGTTCGTCCATCTCTGGTGGCGGTATGACCATTGAAGAGGCCCAAGACTTGGCCAACATCCTGAAAGCTGGTAAGCTGCCCGCTCCCGCCAGAATCCTGGAAGAGCAGGTTGTTGGTCCTACCCTCGGTAAGGAATCCGTGCAAAAAGGTATGTGGTCGATGGTGTTCGCCTTCCTCCTCGTGCTGGTCTACATGGTGTTCTTCTACAAGAAGGCTGGTTTTGTTGCCGATATCGCCTTGTTGGTCAACGTGTTCTTCCTGTTTGGTGTGCTGGCCTGCCTCGGCTCGGTGCTGACTCTGCCTGGTATCGCTGGTATCGTGTTGACCTTGGGTATGGCTGTTGACTCGAACGTGATTATCTTCGAGCGTATCAAGGAAGAAATCAAGGCTGGCAAGGGCATCAAGCTCGCCATCCAAGACGGTTACAAGAACGCTTACTCCGCCATTATCGACGGTAACGTCACCACCTTGATTACTGGTATCATTCTGATTGTCTTGGGTACGGGTCCTGTCCACAGCTTCGCCGTCACCCTCTGCATCGGTATCCTCACCTCCTTGTTCACTTCCATTTTCATCACCCGTTTGATTTTCGAACGTATGCTGGACAAGGAAAAGGAAATCAACTTCTCGAGCAATTTCACTCGCAACTTCTTGCAGGACAAGCACTACGACTTCATCGGTATGCGCAAGACCTCGTTCATCATCTGCATCATCTTCTTGGTCATCAGCTTGGGCTCGCTCGGCATCCGCCGCTTGAACCTCGGTATTGACTTCACCGGTGGTCGCAACTACGTCGTCCAATTCGACGACCCGAGCATCAAGGTCGAGCAAGTACGTGACGTGTTGTCGAACGTGAATATCAACAAGGCTAGCATCCACAGCGCCCTCGAAATGAGCAATGACGCTGAGGTGGAAGATTGGTCAACACCTGAAGTGAAGACTTACGGCACCAATGGTCAGGTGAAGATTACGACCAAGTTCTTGATCGACAACGATAACCCGGCTGTGGATAGCATCATCCAAGTCATCCTTTATGACAATTTGAAGAGTCTTTATAAAGACGAGCTGACCATGACGAAGTTCTCTTCGGAAGACGAGACCGTCGGTATCTTGAGCACCCAGAAAGTTGGTGCCACCATCGCCAGCGACGTCACCCGCAAGTCTATCTGGGCCATCATCGTGGCTCTGGCTCTGATGTTCGTCTACATCGCCATCCGATTCAAGAAATGGCAATATGGTGTGGCTTCCATCATGGCCTTGGCACAAGACACCATCATCGTGTTGGGTATGTACTCCTTGTTCTATAACATCCTGCCCTTCACCATGGAAGTCGACCAAAGCTTCATCGCCGCTGTGCTGACCGTCATCGGTTACTCCATCAACGCTACGGTGGTTATCTTCGACCGTATCCGTGAAAACGTCAACCTCCACCCGAAGTCCTCGTGGAAGGAGAACATGGTCAACGCTGTCAACAGCACCTTGACCCGTTCGTTCAACACCTCAGGTTCTACCTTGGTCGTGTTGCTCGCCATCTTCATCTTTGGTGGCGACACCATCCGCGGCTTCATCTTCGCCCTGTTGGTCGGTGTACTCGCCGGTACCTTCTCGTCAGTGTTCCTGTCATCACCGTTCGCCTACGTGCTGATGAAAGGAAGCCAAAAAGACAAGCAAATCGCTGAAGAGAACACTTCGAAGAAAAAATGATAAAACATCATAATTAACCTTCTAAACTGCTTGCAAAAAATCCCGCTGGAAACGGCGGGATTTTTTTGTTTTTTAATACAAATGATTATCTTTGCCTCGTATTCTATGGCTAATATTACGTATAAAAAACTTCCAATTTATTAAAAACCAATAAATTATAATAATATGAAAAGATTCTTTACCTTTGTTTTGATGACGGCCTTCAGCTATGCTTTGATAGGTGGGCCAATTGACGAAACGACAGCGAAGCAGCTTGCCCAGAATTTCTGGAAAGAGAACAATACCATGGCTGTGAGAGACGGCAAGGTCTTCATGAGACAAATGGATGAGGCCCAGTTTGTCAACGTGGCCGCGCAATATGGCTACAGCGAGCTTTTTATCTTCAACAACACGGCGGGCAAAGGCTATGTCATCATGGCCGTCGACGATTGTGTGACCCCGATTTTGGGTTACTCATACGAAAACAATTTCGACAATGGCAAACTCCCTCCTAACTTCAAGGCCTGGCTCGACGGTTATGCAGAGCAAATCCATGCAGCTACAGCCATGAAAGCCCAGGCCACAGAAGAAATCCGCGCCGATTGGGAATGTCTGCGCCTTGGAAAGCCCTTGCCCATCAAGTCGGAAAAGGCTGTGAATCCATTGGTGCAAACCAAATGGAGCCAAAAACCCTATTACAACGACCAATGTCCTTACGACAATAGCGCCAACGACAGGACCGTGACAGGTTGCGTGGCGACTGCAATGGCTCAAATCATGAAATATTGGTCGTATCCCGAGCATGGATTGGGCAACCACTCCTATGTACCATCGTCACATCCCGAATACGGCACTCTTTATGTAGACTTCAGCGCCGTCACCTACCAATGGTCAAATATGCCCAACTCCATCAATAGTGCTAACAGTGCCGTAGCCACTTTGATGTACCATTGCGGTGTCAGTGTTGATATGATGTACGGCATCCCTGCTGCTCCAGACTATGGCAGTGCAGCTTACATTGTCGACAACGGCGGAGGTCGTGCCTGCGCCGAGACGGCATTAAAGACCTATTTCGGCTACAAGAGCTCCCTTCACGGCGTGAAGAAAAACGACTATTCCGATTCCCAATGGATCGGAGTCCTCAAAAACGAGCTGGATAATGGACGTCCTATGTTGTACGGCGGTTTCAGCAGTTCTGGCGGACATGCCTTCGTTTGCGACGGATACAATAACAGCAACTACTTCCATTTCAACTGGGGTTGGGGCGGCAATTACAACGACTATTTCTACATCAACAGCCTGAACCCAGGTTCACACACTTATTCCCAAAACCAACAAGCCATTATCGGCATTGAGCCTAACCAAAATGGTGGAGGTGGAGGCGGCGGAGGTGGTGGCAGCACCTCAGGCTACGAACTTGCCTACTACAGCAGCCCAGAGATGAGCCAGACCGAGTATTGGTTTTACGAAAACTTATCGGTTTACGCAGAAGTGGCTAATATGGGCGATGAGAACTTCACGGGATATATTGGCGCTGGAGTATTTCGGAAAAATGAAAACGGAAATTTCGTTTTCCTTAAAGTGATGAAGTATTGGAACAGGATGTCCAACCCCTTAGAGCCCAACCATTATGTCTATGGTAATCTGGAATGTGAAGCAGGTCCGCCCTATCTCCCTGGTTCATACGGTGTCGCCATGTTGTACAGCTTGGACGGCGACCTTTGGAATTTCATCGATCGCAATAACTACCATGACACCTTCTTCGACATTAAATACGAACAAGACATTGAGACCTATTCCGATTTTGAAATTAGGACGGGCGACTACCTGTATTATGGCACAAGCGCAACGGTCAACGTGGATATTTGGAACTCTGGAGTCGAGACCTTCTACGGCAGATTCCGCGTCAACTTGGCTAACCTCAACGGCACATGGGCGCAGAATATCGATATCATCAGCTGTGAAGATGAAGGATTGGGATCAAGTTATCACTATATCGACGGCCTCGATTTCACAGGCGAGATCACTGTTGAGCCGGGGTCGTACTATTTGGAATTGGGCTACCAAAGATCGGGTGAGTCAGAATGGTATTATGCAGGCGCCTATGCTTTCCAAAATCCTGTCCGCGTTGAAGTGGTGGCAGCATCCGTATCCGCCGACCCCTATGAATCCAACAACACCGTTAACAACGCCTATCGCCTGCCCTGTAACATCACGGGTAATTCGACCACGGTCAGCACCACAGGAGCCAACCTCCACAACAATAACGACATCGACTATTATAAGATCCAACTCGATGCAGGGAAAAACTACATCATCACTCCACGCCTGCACGACTCGTACAACAGTGGCAATAGCACTTATTACACGGTTGATGCCATGTATGCCTATTCAACAGACGGAGTCAACTGGTCAGACTTCCATGACGACGTGATGGAATCATTCTTCGCCGTCGGCGGCAGCACAGTCTACTTCTGGGTCATGCCCTATTTTGAAGGAAAAACCGGCACCTATCAACTTGACATCAAAGTGGTTCCTACAACAGGTATCGACGAATCAGAAGAGAGTCTGTTCAGCGTCTACCCAAATCCTGTCAGGGACGTGATGAATGTCAACTGCAAAGACATCGAACAGATTGGCCTCTTCAACACTGTTGGACAAAAGATAGAGAGCTTCAGTACTAAGGGCAACGACAAGATCCAGATTGACCTGTCAGGCTTGCCCAGCGGCGTGTATATCCTGCAAGCTGTCAGCCAAGGACACATCTTGACCAGACGGATAGTGAAATCCAACTGATGGCAGCTGCAAAGTCTATTCAACTGAATCCCGCTGGAAACGACGGGATTTTTTTGTTGTCTTTCCCATCTCAGATTCACGGAATTGTTGTACCTTTGTCCGATAATAAAAACGCTTTTTGTGCGTTTTGAGAAAGAGAGAATTCATGTCTATGAAAAGATACATCCTAATCATCTTGTCGGCGCTGTTCATTTTCATGAGCTCCGACATCTACGCCCAAAGAAGAAACCCCGCCAAGAACGCCGACTTGGCTTTCGGGCGCAAACAGTATACCGAGGCCGCCGACCGCTACAAGAAAGCCTACCGCAAGGTGCGTCGCAACAAGGACGAGCGCAACCGCATCAGTTTCCAAATGGGCGAGTGCTACCGCCTCATCGGCCTCACCAAACGCGCTGAGCCTTACTACAAGCGTTTGCTGAAGACAGAGTATCCGAACACCCATCCCGAGGTCTATCTCTATATGGCCGAGACCTATAAGATGAACGAAAAGTTCAAGGACGCTATTGAGATGTACGAGATTTACGCCGAGAAAGTGCCGGATGACCCGAGAGGACGGTTAGGTGTGGAAACCACGCAGCAGATCCAAGAATGGATGGAGAATCCGTCGAAATACCAACTTACAGTGTTGAAGAAGGTGAACTCGACCAAAGACTCCGACTTTGGCGCCTGCTGGATCAACAACAACTACAACGAAATCATCTTCACCTCCACCCGCGATGCAGCTACTGGCAAGGAAAAAGACGGCATCACCGGACAGGAATTCGCCGACTTCTTTACCTCGAAGCAAGACCGTAAGGGTGACTGGAGCACGCCCGTGCTTGCCGACGAGGCTGAGAACATCAACACCGAAGCCAGCGAAGGCACGCCCTTCATGAACTCGAAATACACCAAGCTTTACTTCACCCGCTGCCAGAACGGTGCCCACCGCCAAAATGGCTGCCAGATTATGGTGGCAGGCAAAAGCGGCGGTGCTTTCTCAGAGGCTCGTCCTGTACAGATTGCTGGTGTCGACACCTTGGACATCGTCGGTCACCCCACCCTTTCGAGCGACGAGCTCATCATGTACTTTGCTGCAGAGCGCAAAGGCGGTTTCGGCGGCAATGACATTTGGGTGGCCATGCGCGACAACGCTACTGAGCCTTTTAAGCATCCCTTCAACCTTGGTGAGAGGATCAACACTGCCGGCAACGAGGTGTTCCCGTTCCTGAGATACGACACCGTGCTCTACTTCGCCTCCGACGGTCACGGCGGCATGGGCGGACTAGACATCTTCGTCTCCTCAATGGATACCAGCGGTCAGTGGGGCGAGCCTCGCAACCTGAAATACCCCATCAACTCGACAGGCGACGACTTTGCCATCATCTTCCATCCCAACGATGAACGCGGCTTCATCTCCTCCAACCGTGGCAACAGCCGTGGCTTGGACAACATCTACTATTTCGAGGAGCCGCCCATCCTGTTCACCTTCTCGGGAACGGTCAAGGACGCGAAAACCAAGCAGTACGCCAACAACGCCGCCGTACGCCTGATTGGCAGCGATGGCTCAAACTTCATGACCCGAACCAACGAAAAAGGCTATTTCAACTTCAGCGACAGCCAAATCAACAAGAACACCACTTACGACATCACCATCGACAAGGACAACTACTTCACCTTGACTGCGCAAGAAACCACCATCGGACTGGAGTTCAGCAAAGACATTGTGAAAGACTACGACATCGAACCCATCCCACAGGAACCCATCATGCTGCCCGACATCCTCTACGATTTGGGTAAGTGGGACCTCAAACCACAGTTTGAAGACTCACTGCAAGGCTTGATTGAGACCCTACAAGTCAACCCGACCATCACCATTGAACTGGCCTCACACACCGACTCGCGCGACACTGACGAACACAACGACATCCTGTCGCAGAAGCGTGCTCAAAGCGTCGTTGACTATCTGATTATCAGGGGTATCGACCCATTGCGTCTTACGGCCAAGGGCTACGGTGAGCGTGTGCCGCGCACCATCCAGAAGGACATCACCGTGAAAGGCTACACCTTCAAGGCTGGCACGAGACTGACCGAGGACTTCATCAACAAGTTGCCCAACACCGAGGTGAAGGAAGCCGCCCATCAGATGAATCGCCGCACCGAGTTCCGTATTTTGAGCAAGGACTATGTGCCACGTGATGAAATCAAAGAAGGCGGCACTGTCAAGATTGCCATCAATCCGGAGGAAGACCAAACCGAGATGTTCACCGTCGACAAGAAGGGTTACTTCAACTTCATTGCCAACGTGGATGGTTACAAGGAGCCTTTCACCTACAGCCAAAATGCCGACTTCTGCGTTTCGGAGAGCCGCGCCTTGCAGTTGCTGAAGGACGGTCGCATCACCGCCAGCGACTTCAAGGGGGATGTGGACAAGATCCTCACCACGGACGGCATTGCCAACAATGCCATCTTCGTCGTGAAGGAAGTGAGAATCGCCGGCCGCTCGCTCTACAATGTGGAATGCAAGGTCGTCAGCAAGATGATCGAACAATGGGTTATTGGACAGAAGAACATGAAGCAGCTCGGAAACTTCGAGTTTGATACCAAAGAGAAAAAGTTAAAGTTTAAATAAATGACGGCCCTTCGACAAGCTCAGGGACCTTGGCTTTTGACAGCTTAGGGTGCCTGAGCCTGTCGAAGGTCCCGTTTCAAGTAAAACCAACGCATGGACAATCGTTACGCTCAACGCGGCGTTTCCGCCGAAAAGGAAGACATCCACAACGCCATCAAAAACCTCGACAAGGGCTTGTATCCCAATGCTTTCTGCAAAATCATCCCCGACATCCTCGGTGGCGACCCGTTGTATTGCAACATCATGCACGCTGACGGTGCAGGAACCAAGTCGTCGCTCGCCTACCTCTATTGGAAGGAAACAGGCGACATGAGCGTGTGGGAAGGTGTGGCGCAAGATGCCGTGGTGATGAACACCGACGACCTCATCTGTGTGGGCGCGACGGACAATATGCTGCTCTCTTCCACCATTGGGCGCAACAAGAGCCTCATCCCTGGCGAAGTCATCTCTGCCCTCATCAACGGCACGGAGCATTTTTTGGAGAAACTGCGCAAGTTGGGTATCGGCATTTGGCTCACTGGAGGAGAAACTGCCGATGTAGGCGACCTTGTGCGCACCGTCATTGTTGATAGCACCGTGACGACGAGAATCAGACGCGACGAAGTGATTGAGAATAACATCCAGCCGAATGATGTCATTGTAGCCTTTGCCTCCTACGGACAAGCCACTTACGAAGACAGCTACAACGGTGGTATGGGCAGCAACGGCCTCACCTCTGCGCGCCACGACATGCTGAACCACTATTTGGCTGAGAAATACGACGAAAGTTATGACCATAGTATTCCTGAGGAATTAGTGTATTCCGGTCCCCACAAACTGACTGACCCCACCGAGGTCCCAGGCGTGGATGTGGGCAAGCTCATCCTTTCGCCTACTCGTACCTATGCTCCTTTGATGATCCCGATTCTGAAGGAGTTCCGCAAGCAAATCCACGGTATCATCCATTGCAGCGGTGGTGCCCAGACCAAGGTGTTGCATTTCGTTGACAAGCTGCACATTGTGAAGGACAACATGCTTGCCTTGCCCCCGCTCTTCCGCATGATTCAAGCGGCTTCTGGCACAGACTGGCATGAGATGTACAAGGTCTTCAATATGGGCCACCGTTTGGAAATCTACACCAACGAAAAGGCCGCTAATGAGATGCTTGCCATTGCCAAGGCGTTCAACATTGACAGCCAGATTATTGGGCATGTGGAGGCTTCGGATGTGAAACGATTGACTATTAAGAGTGAGTTTGGGGAGTTTGAATACTAATTACTTTAAAGCTAAATACTATGAAAAAAGCATTATTACCACTATCTGTTTCAATACTTTTGTTATTGTCATCTTGCTCAATATTTACTCGAGCTTCTTTATCCAATGCATCAATTGGAGATAAGTGTTATTTGAATGCAACAATATTCCAAGCAGTCAATAGCCATGAAGCTTTAGCGACAACAAGTCATGAACTTAATAGCATTGTTGTAAAACTAATCACTTCTGAAGACACCTATTATGATGGGAAAAAGGTTTCAGGCTCTTTTATCATGGTTGATACTTATACATATGAAAACAAACAAAACACAATAAAAACAGTTCCTGTTTTCATAAAAGTTTCAGAATACAAAACACCAATTCCTTTACAAGAGCAAGATAAAAAGCCTGAAGGGCAGAAATTGTAACTGTTTTTTCTATTTTTTTCATGAACATCACCGAAAAACTCGAAACGATAGTTATAGGTATTATCCCAACCATTTATTGACGAATTTTGGAAAAAACGCCAATTTTCGTCAATAATTTTGTATTTTTGCGAAGTATTCAAAAACATAGCAATGACAAAACGTTTTGCGGTTCAAGAAATTTCTGAATTATTGGAATCACTCCCTGAAGGTGGAATAATGAAAGAAATAACAGACCCTGTCGAATGGCAAAGACAGCAACGAGATGAATGGGAGATTGACTGGGGAAAATAATTATAGTTTAGGTTCATGGATATCACCGAAAAACTTGAAACGATAAAGCACCGCTGGGAGGAAATGGGCGAACAGCTCGCCGACCCTGCCGTGGCTTCCGACATGAAGAAGTTCGTGAAGCTCAACAAGGACTATAAGGACTTGGAGCCTATCGTCATGGCCTTCAAGGAATATAAAACCCTGAAAGCCAACATCGAGGAAGCCAAGGAAATCTTGGCCACGGAGAAGGATGATGAAATGCGCAAGATGGCCCAAGACGAGTTGGACACCGCCCAAACGCGCATCGAACAGTTGGAGCAGGACATCCGCGTAATGATGATTCCCAAAGACCCGCAGGACAGCAAGAATGCCGTTATGGAAATCCGTGCCGGCACAGGCGGCGACGAAGCCTGCCTTTTTGCTGGCGACTTGTTCCGTATGTATTCCAAATTCTGCGAAAACAAAGGATGGAAGGTGGAAGTCACTAACGTCAGCGAAGGTGCAAGCGGTGGCTACAAGGAAATCGATTTCACCGTGACGGGCAACGGCTGCTATGGCATTTTGAAATTCGAGTCGGGTGTACACCGCGTGCAGCGTGTGCCCAAGACCGAGGCTCAAGGCCGCATCCATACCTCAGCCGCTTCGGTAGCCGTACTGCCCGAAGCCGAAGAGTTCGATGTGGAAATCAACGAGGGCGAGATCAAATGGGACACCTTCCGCTCGAGTGGCGCTGGTGGACAAAACGTGAACAAGGTGGAATCGGGTGTGCGCCTGCGTTATATGTGGAAGAACCCCAACACGGGCGAGATGCAAGAAATCCTCATCGAGTGCACCGAGACCCGCGACCAACCCAAGAACCGGGAACGCGCCTTGGCTCGACTGCGCACGCGCATCTACGACATGGAGTACCAGAAATACATCAGCGACATCTCCGCTAAGCGCAAGACCATGGTCTCCACTGGCGACCGCTCGGCGAAAATCCGCACTTACAACTACCCCCAAGGCCGCGTCACCGACCACCGCGTGGAAGGCTTGACCGTCTATAATCTTGCCGCCGTCATGGATGGCGACTTGGATGAGATCATCAATAGGTTGCAGATGGCTGAGAATGCGGAACGCTTAAAAGAAAACATTGAATCGTAAAGACGGCCCTTCGACAGGCTCAGGGACCTTCGCTTATTGAAAACAACAACATAACATCATGAATAAACACCAGTTATTTGAGCAGATCAAAAAAAAGCAGTCGTTCCTCTGTGTCGGGTTGGACACTGACATCAACAAGATTCCGCAGGAACTAATGGCTTTCGAGGATCCCGTTTTTGAGTTCAACAAGCAGATTATCAACCAAACCGCGCCTTATGCCGTGGCTTACAAGCCTAACACGGCTTTCTATGAAGTGTACGGAGCCAAAGGTTGGCAAAGTTTGGAGCGCACAGTCCAATACATCAAAAACAACCATCCCGACATCTTCATCATCGCGGATGCCAAGCGCGGCGATATCGGCAACACCTCAGCCAACTACGCCAAGGCATTCTTCAACACCCTGAATGCCGATGCCCTGACCGTCGCACCCTATATGGGTAAGGATTCCGTAGAGCCGTTCCTCAACTTCGAGGACAAATGGGTCATCCTCTTGGTCTTGACTTCCAACAAAGGCTCCCAGGACTTCCAATACCTGAATGTCGGCGAACGTATGCTGCACCAACAAGTGCTGCAAACCGCCACGACTTGGGCCACTTCGGAGCAAATGATGTTTGTGGTGGGTGCCACGCACCCCGAGGAGTTGGGGGAAATCCGTAAGAAGTTGCCTGACTATTTCTTCCTCGTGCCCGGCGTGGGTGCTCAAGGCGGTGATTTGCAGGCTGTGGCCGAGAACGGCATGAACGATAAATGCGGTTTGCTTGTCAATTCGTCGAGAGGCATCATTTATGCTTCAAATGGCAGCGACTTTGCTGTTCGGGCTGGTGAAGAAGCGAAGAAATTGCAAGGACAGATGGCAGAACTGCTAAAGGAAAAAGGACTCGTATAAGTTCAGGAGATTGACTACGTCGAATCTTCGATTTGCGGGTCAAGCCCGCAATGATGTTTTCAGTTTGGGTTTTGTCCCTATGACGAAAAAAGCCGCCTCGAATGAGACGACTTTTTTCGTTGCAATCCAGTAACCGATTAACGGGCCACTGAGAAGGTGCGGTTCAGCACGGCCCCGTCGTTGGACTGGATGCGGAGGAAGTAGATGCCATTGTTCAAGCTCTCCGTACTCAGTTGGATGCCGTCACCATTGACTTCCTGGGTCATCACACACTGACCGATGGTGTTGTATACCTCAACGCTCTTCATGCTTTCGCCTTGGACGTTGAGCACACCCGAAGTCGGGTTGGGATAGATCTTCACGCTCTCTCCGAACTCGGCAACGCCTTCCGTCCAAGTCTGGAAGGTTGTCTCGGCACCATAATAGGTTTCGCCGTTGACGACAGCGAAAGCTCTCACCACATAGATGCTAGTATGTTCAAGTTCATCAGTCGTGCCGAGAATCTTTTCGAATTCGTTAAGGACGCCAGGGATAATCAAAGGCTCAGAGCTCGTCACCTTGCGGCACTCGAAGCCCACTTGTTCAGGATAGCCTTCGTATACCAGTGAAGAAATGAAGTCAGCGTGAGTGTAGGTCACATTCTCGACCTCGGTTGTACCGACTTCAACAATAGCCTGCGGACCTCTCACTGAAAGCAGATGCGAGGCTTCACTACCAAACTGTCCGTCGTCCTCATCGCCGAAGAGAACATTGCCTTGGCTGTCTTTCACAATGTAGTAGCCGTGACCGTACGAGCAGCAGATGCCGTTGTTCATTTGGTCATGAATGGTGAACTGCACACATTCGTCAGCGGGAACGGTGACATACTCGATGTGAAGTTGGGTAGCCGTAGCCGATGCCAGCATCGAATAAGGGCCGCCCGAGGCGAGAACGGTGCCATCAGGAGTGGTGAATTCCCAAGTAATGTGGTTACCATATCTGTCTTGCATCAGCTCGAGGCGGAGTTGTTCCTCTTCACCTTCGATTTCGAGGTCTGCCCATTCAATGCAGTTGATGTTGGCAACAGACTCGCATACGAAGTCTTGACCATTGGCTTTGGTGATTCTCACCGTTAATGGATGGGTGCCAAAAGGAACTTCAACGGGAATTTCGATGTTTTCCATGGCATATTGCGGGAGCTCTCCTTCCCACTCCACGGAATAGGTATCACCTTCCATCACTGCCTCAATCGTCAGGGCTGTAAGGGTTTCAGTACCACCGTTTTGCACCTTGACTTGTATGTTCTTGGTGTGTGTGCATGAAGCACCACCAATCTGACCGATGTTTCTAATCATAGGATAGATGGGCTCATTGGAGCCTTGCACCATATCGAGTTCACAACCCGTCAGAATGGGACGGTAGGCATTGCCCTGCTGACGCTCGGCAACCCAAGCCAAGAAAAAGATGTTGTCGATATCAACATCCACGCCATTGGGGCTGCCAATGACTTCTGGGATTTGATACGCATAAGTGCGGGTAATCAAAGTACCTTGGGTGGTAGGACTGATGGGATCGCCCCAAGCACTTTCACTGATGACATCGCGGAGGATGTGCATATGGCAATACTGATTGCCAACCCACTGGGAAGGATTGTAGTTGCCATAGTCAGCTTGTGAGCCCAAGATGCTGTCTTGTAACATGGCCACAGTCAAGTAGTTTTGGTCAACGGAGCTGTTGCCTGTGTAATACACTTCAACTGTGATGGTGGCCATACGTGTCTGGGGATTGACAACGGCCATACCAGCGATGTTGCATTCCGAAACTTGAGCCATCTGTTGGTTGGCAGTGCCGGTCCATTGGCCTCTATCCTGTCCGGCAGCTGTAGTACGGTTGACGACACCCGTAGGATAGCCGCTGATGCTAAAACCACCATGAATAGTGTTACCGTCTTGGGTAATCATGTTGGGATAAGAGGTCTGAGCATAGCCGCCAGCATGGATGTTGATGGCCCATACCCTTCCAGGATTATCGGCCATGATTTGATTGGCAATACGGTGACCGTCGGTGCAATAGCCGCAACCACGGCCTGTGAACTCTTCGAGAATGACGTTCCTGTTAGCAGGTTCCGTCGAGACATACTGCTGGGCTTTCAGCGAAAAAGTGAAGGCCAGCAGGGCCATTAAAGCAAAAGTAATTTTTTTCATAGTGTCATTATTTAGTTGATTGATAACTTTTCCGCCACAAAAATACACATTAATCAAAAAAATGCGCCACTTTGTGACGCATTTTTTCAAACTTTTTTCTAATGCCTGCAATTAAAGGCCTTCGATAACGGTTGTCCAACCGAATTCATCAGGCTCAGTACCATATTGGATGCCACGGAGCTTGTTGTAGAGCTTCAGGCTCCAAGGACCTGGATTGCCATCGCCAAAGGTGTAGGACTTGCCGTTTTCGGGATCGTCGATGCGCGAGATAGGGCTGATGACGGCAGCGGTGCCGCAGGCGCCAGCTTCTTCGAAGGTGGCCAGCTCCTCTTCAGCGATGGGACGGCGTTCGACCTTCATGCCGATGGTCTCAGCCAGCTGCATCAAGCTCTTGTTGGTGATGGAAGGCAGGATGGACGTGCTCTGAGGCGTGATGTAGGTGTTGTCCTTGATACCAAAGAAGTTGGCAGCGCCGGCCTCGTCGATGTATTTCTTCTCCTTGGCATCGAGATAGAACTCGCAGGCGTACTGACCGCCGTGGCAAGCCTCAACGTGCGGACGCAATGAAGCGGCATAGTTACCACCCACTTTGTAGGTACCGGTGCCCAGCGGGGCGGCGCGGTCGTACTTGCGCGTAATGACGTATGGGTTAGCCATAAAGCCGCCCTTGAAGTAAGGACCGACCGGCGTGGCGAAGACCAGGAACAGATACTCGTCAGCAGGTTTCACACCCACACGAGCGCCTGTGCCGATGAGCAACGGACGGAGGTAGAGCGAAGCACCCGTTTCATAAGGCGGAATGAAGTCGGCGTTGAGGCGGATAACCTTCTCAACGGCTTCCCAAAACTTCTCGTCCGGGACCTCGGCCATCATGATGCCCTGAGCTGAACGCTGCAAACGCTTGCAGTTCTCATCCCAACGGAACACGCGCACTTTGCCGTCCTTGCCACGGAAAGCTTTCATGCCTTCGAAGGCTTCCTGACCATAGTGCAGGCAGGTGGCGGCCATGTGGATGTTAATGGATGTGTCGGAGCTGACTTCCAATTCGCCCCATTTGCCGTTGCGGAAATAGCAACGTACATTGTAATTCGTTGGATAATAACCAAATGTTAAGTTTGCCCAATCGATGTTTTGCATAATTCTTATTTTTTTACGTTGATTGATTTCTGTCGTTTTCTAAAAGTCCACGAAAATACGAAGAAATTTTGAATGAACGATTGTTTTTTGGCAAAATTTAGGAAAATAAGCCTAAAGTATTTCAATACATAGAAATCGAATAATCAAAATCTACAGATTCCATAGAATTCAACATGAGCAATTGCTTGATATTGAAACATTTCAATATTCAACACAGCCATGGTCACCGTACATTCTCTACGCTTTCGGTGGTGAAGGTTTGTTGGTTGCCGTAAACAAGCCCATAATTGGTCACCATGTAGGCGCGCACGTAATAGGTGGTACTCGGAGCCAATCCGTCCAATGTGACGGTCTGGCTGCCTGCCACAAGGGTGTCGGTCGTGCGATTGCCGTTCACGTCGGGCATCATCTCTGTGCCCCAGCACACGCCTCGAGCAAAGACGTGGTTGCCCTCGCCAATGGTCACCGTGCCGCCCACTACCGCGCTTTCTACGGTGATGTCCGTCGGCTCAGCCGTCATCACTGTCTGCTCGGGAATCGGTGTGCCCACAGTCACCACCACAGGCTCGGTGCGGTTCGACTTGTACATGTAGCCCTTACATGGCAAAAAGTTCGTCAAAGTGCCGAACCATCCATAGCCAACATAATATTCGGAAAAGCCCGTCTGCGACTTGATGAAATCACCTACCGCAGGCGTGATAGAATCAAACACTGTCGAGAAGTCCAACGAGTCAGTGCTCGGATAGCTAATCCAAGTCCATCCCGGATACAGCTCCATTGGCACTTCTTGAGCCTTCAAGCTCGTGTTTAACGCTATCATCAGCATCAAAGCAGCTAAAGCCTTCATTACTTTCTTCATATGGATAAGATTTTTATGATTGTCCTATTTTATTGCGACAAAAATATAAAAAATGGCGTTATAAACCATCGTAACAACTAAAAAACATTCAGCACCGTCTCCAAATAATGTTGCTTTATGCCATATCGGGCTTTCAAATCAGCAATCTGTTGCAAGATTTTCGGGTCTTTTGTGTTTTTCGATGTTTTTCTCCCCACGAGCAACACATTCTTCGGCGTGTGTTCCATCTCGATGAACTCCATCACTTGGGTCTTGTAGCCGAAATACTCCAAAATCAAGGCGCGGATGGTGTCAGTAATCATCACAGCCTGGCGCTCAAGGAAGATTCCGTAGCGCGTGATAGCGTCCACCTTGCCCGAGTGTTCCATTTCCTGACGAATCTGTTTGTGGCAGCATGGCGCGCAAACAATCAACTCCGCACCCGCCTTGATGCCCGAGACAATAGCATCATCCGTGGCCGTATTGCAGGCATGAAGTGCAATCAACACATCCAGTTTCTCGGGTTGATACGCCTCGATGGTGCTCTCTACAAACTCCAAGCCCTTCAAACCTGATGATTTGATAATCTCGTTGATTTTCAGCACCAAGTCAGGCCGGATTTCCACGCCTTTGATGTCCACGTCCAAGTTCAAGCGTTGGGTCAGCAGCTCATGCAAAGCAAAGGTGAGATACCCCTTCCCTGCTCCCATGTCGGCAATGTGGACCGTGCCATTGAACTTCATCGGGTTGATGAGGCTTTCCACAATCTCGGCATACTTGTAAATCTGCTTGAACTTGTGTTGCATGTCGGCAGTGATCTTGCCCTCGCGGGTGGTCAAGCCGAGCTGGTACCACCAAGGATTTGCAGGGTTGATAAGACGCACTTTCTGCTTGTCGTGCTCAAGGTTTTGTTCGCGGCACTCCTGCACTTTCTTCGTCTGCATCATCGCTTTGCCCTTGTTGGAGACAAGCAAAGTGATGTCTTCGCTCACAGTGAACAGAACGGCATTCAAAAAGCGTGAAGGCAGCATATCCTTCAGAATGTCAAGCATCTGCGCGGCATCGTAGTTCTTCACCTCATCGCGGCGCTCATAATGATAAGTGAAAGCGAACAAACGTTTCTCCTTAATCAGCACAGGCTTCACGTAGATGTTGCGCAACTCATCGTGTTTCTGCGCAGGCTTACTGAGCGTCATCTTCACCAACGTGCTCTGTTCGGCGGCCTCACAGACACAACTTATGAATTTCTCGAGTTGATCGGACATTGTGGAACGTATTGAGCAGGTTGCCTCCATTATTGTTCAGCTTAACGCAGAGCGACAGCCGGCCATCCGTAGTCTTGAATCATCGTAGCCGACATATTATGCTTCTTCAGGTAGTCTATGACAAATTGGCGTCTGATATCCTCACGCTTCACTTCATTGCCATTAATGTCGCGGAAGACATCATATTTGTCCCCAAAAATCTGCTTGGCACTTTCCTCGTTGTCGGCACCATCTGCCACGACTTCGAATTTCGTCACCTCACAACCGTCCTTGGTCTGCTTAAGATGCATCAGTCCAGGGTGGTTGCCGCCCGAGACGGTTTTCAGCGTGTCGCCCGACAGGTTGTAATTGAATACCCAAAAGTCACCCCAAACCAGAATATCCTCCAGATTCCCAAAATCAGTACTAATGACATAAGGAGAAGCAATGCAAACCTCGCCTCCAGCATAATTCTTACCGATTTCATTCTCCAGATAGTCCTCAACGGCAGCGTCGCAGGCTGCTGCATCGAAGACCAGCTTGGTCTCTGCTTCAACCTTTTTTTCAGGTTCTTTGTCGGTTTTCTTATCACCGCAACTCATAAAGCCCATGCCGCAGATAAGGATGGCGGCAAGCATCCAAAATTTCGAATGTTTCATTTTCCTATGTTTTTATTGATGATTTGATTCTGTTAATTTTATACTAAATCGCCAACTAATTTGGGATGCAAAGATAATAAATTACTTCAATCGAATCTCTTTTCCTTCAGAGATGAGAAAATTTGCGATTTGGCTGTATGTCCAAGCCTGATTGGCAACGCCTTCAATATGAGAATTCTTGGCCAATCGGCTACTATTGAAACATGATGTCAAAAGGATACCGCAAACGATAACAACTGAGAATAATCGGATGTGAATCTTTTTCATAGCTGATCAAGATGCGTATGGTCACTTGGTGTTTTCCAGCCACTCCAGTCCAAAGTTATAGAACACCATGGAGTAGCCCAAAGTGTCGCTGTCGGATTCCTCCACATAGAGGCCGATGCTGTGGTCGGGAAGGATACAGAGTGAGGAATAGGCGGCCTCATAAGGCACAATGCATTTGCTCACAGGCCAGGTCTGACCTTCGTCATAGCTGACATAAACAGTCACGTTCTCACGACGTTCAGGAGCCGGCAAGGAATGGAGCAGGATGTTCTTTTCATCGCCATCCTTCACCGAAGAATAACGGATGATGTCGCCATTGCAGGCTGTAGCCACAAGGTCAGTCCAAGCGAAGGTCTCGGGTTGCCAAGTCTCGCCACCATCCTCAGAAATGTTATACCAACGTTCGCCCTCATGGCGGATGCTCATTAGGATGCGACCGTCGACCAGCTCCACCATCTTAGCCTCGTCGCCGTGTTTAGAAGCGCGACCCGACAACTGCCAAGTCATGCCGTTATCGTCGGAATAAACAGCGTAATTGCTCAACGACCAAGACTCGTCTTCCAAGACAGCAATCACAAACATGATGCGTCCCGTGGAAGTCAGCAAACCATTGCCCGAGGCGAAAAACGACCCTCGCCACGCCTGCCGTTCCTTTACTGGACAGTCGGCGCCAAAAAGCACGTCTGTGATGTCTTGTGGCTCCGTCCAAGTCACGCCATTGTCTTGACTCTTACAGATATACGAGCGGTTATGCTGCTTTGGAGTGCCTTGAAACAGTCCCATACCGCCCACGAATGCCGCCAAGAGACCACCTTCGTCATTGGTGCGAACCAAGGCGCAGTCACCAAAGCCCTTCCCTACCCCTTGTCCTTGGGCTAAAATGTATGGCTCGCTCCATGTATGGCCACCATCAGTGCTGCGGTTGATGATGATGTCAATGTCTTCAGGCAAATCACGGTCATTGTTTTTCCGCTTGTCGGTGGCCACCACGAGTGAACCGTCCTTCGCTGTGATAATGGCGGGAATGCGGTAGTTTTTCGAGTCATAGTCACCCGGACGGTAAAGCACCGTACGCATGCGGATGGAATCGGGTTCTTTTTCAGTTCTTTCAGCAGGTTGGTTGGGGTTGCCACACGAGGCCAACATAATGCCCAATGCTAACACAAAAAATGGGATGCGGTGTTTCATAACAAGAGTTTTAAGGCTTCAAAAATACAAAATTCTCCGTCTCAACCAGATGAAACGGAGAATTGTGAAGTTTTATGACCTATCAAGGTTTATTGTATCACGACCTTGGTGGTCAAGCTCCTGCTTTCGCTGGAAGCCTTCATAAAGTACAATCCCTTTTGACACTGGCCAAGGTCGAGGACAGAACAGCCCTCCATGCGGTTTTCATAGACCATGCGGCCCGTGATGTCGTAAACTTCTACATTCCACTGGCCTTCGCCGAGGTTAAGATTAAAGGTGCCATTGGAGGGATTGGGATAGACAAAGACATGCGACACCGATTCCTCAACCGCACTAGTGCCATAACCGATTTCCGTTTGCGAAGGTGCCTCGCATCCATCACTATATACGGCCATAATGAAATACTCGGCTTGGGTATCCACGGTAATAGTATCCTCATAACCATAATCAGGAATGCTTGGATCAAATTCAATGGTTGCTATGACCTCATTGTCACGATAAACGTCAAAATGGTCAAGTTCGCCTGTGGAACCTTCTTCGGGCGTCCTCCAGAACAGATAAAGCCATGACAATTCTTTCCAGACAGGATAGTCAATGTAGAAATCCACCACCGGATTGCACTCTACCACAGGTATTTCGCCAATCGGATTGGCTATTTCGGCCAAACATGCAATATTCATCTGGCAATACTGCTGTCCCATAGCGAAACTGTTGACACTAGTGCCAATCAAGTCATTGGGTGTGTGAATATACGGGCTGTAGTTCTGATAGTCCTCAAAAGGATAGATGCCCATATAGCCGTGGTTGTTGAACGAAGTGTGGTCGCTGTCGCCCTCGTTGAAATTGACGTGACGGATAGGCAACTCGGGATAATAGACGCTACCAACATTCATATAATATGCGCCGATGGGTTCCACCGCGTTGGGATAGATACAGTCGATGTGAATCTGGTCACCATAGAGGTAACCATTCATGTCGTTGTTGAAATAGCCAATGATGTCCATGCCTTCCTGTTGGCATCGCGAAGCATAGGCTTCGCTGCCATAGAGACCCATTTCCTCGCAGCCGTAAGCGCAATAGACGATGCTGTACTCAAACTCATATTGGGTCATAATCCTGGCACTTTCCAGCACGCTGGCCACGCCCGTGGCATTGTCGTCGGCACCAGGAGCTGTGCCGCTACCAAACATAGCTTCGTAGGAAAACGAATCGAAGTGGCTGCCACACACCACGTATGTGTCTGGATAGAGCGTACCACGTTGGATGCCAATGACATTAGGTGCCGCTGCGTCGCTACCCATCCATGTATTGGCATTGAAAGGCTGCTGCTCGACCTCAAGGCCAAGAGCCTCCATGCGACCGGCAATCCAATCGGAAGCGGCAAAGGCATTGTCAGAGTTCCAAATGCGGCTGCCATAATCCTGCAGGTGTTGCACGGTGGCCTCCAATGAGTCCTGGTTCACTTGATCCAGCATCTCGCGGATGGTCGGGTTCACTTCCGTAACCTGCGGGAAGTCGCGGGTCTTGCGAGGCATACGCGCCTCCTTGTTGAAGATGGCCACGGCACCATCGTTCTTGTAGGGTTCTGCAACTCCGCGCACGACGACATAATTCTGCGTTGAATACAAGGCTTCGTAACGCTGCTGCTGTGCTTTCGGACAATACACCAGCGTATAGCAGCCATTTTCAGCAAAAGCGTTTTCATCAAGCATCACCATACGGCTAGAATCGAAACGTTCGGTCGTGGCAAAGACCTCCGTATCGGTGTAGAAATGCACCTTCAGGTTGGGATCAGAGAAATGTTTTTCCAGCTCGGCACGGCCCGAATAGGAAAGCATCACAAAATTGCCGGCCATCGTGACAACAGAGATGGCCATCGCTACTAATGTAAAAAATAACCTTTTCATATTGCTATTGTTTAACGAATTCTGAGAACAGTCTGGTTTAATTCTTTTAGGTGCAAAAATAGATAAGAAAACAACATCATACCTTGTATTATTAAAAATAATTCCTATTTTTGTCGCGATTATTCACAAATTACATCAACTACTTAAACATCAACACTATGAAAAAGACAATAATTATTGCCCTTGCTGGCATTATGATGTTCGCATTCACACAGTGCGGCGGAGGAGTCAGTGGCTCCAAAGAGTACCAAGACAACATGAAAATGTACAAAGAGGTTGAAAAAACCATCAAAAACGCCAAAACTTGCGATGAGTTGAGCGCTGCATTGATGGGTATGCTTTTTATGGGCCTCGCTGATGACAACGAGTATGCCGACAATGAAAAGATGACGGAAGCTGAAAAGGCAGAACTCGACAAGTATGGCGAAAGCTTTGAGGAACTCTTCAAAAAGCAAGCCGACAAACTGGGCTGCGAAGAAGATGATTTCAAGCTCTTTTAACAGTACATCTTAGAGTATTATCATAGGAAGCCGCAAAAACCTGCGGCTTCTTTCATTTCAATCAATTACCTTTATTCCCATGATCGACCACACATGACACCGTCATGTCGCCCGTCACATTCACCACGGTGCGCAACATGTCCAAAGGCCGGTCGATGCCCAAGATGAGTGCCAATCCCTCAATCGGTATACCGACCGAATCCAGCACAATCATTAGCATCACAATGCTGCCCCCAGGGATGCCTGGCGTGCCTATCGATGAGATGGTGGCCGTGGCCAAAATGAGCAGCATCTGACCGAAGGTCAAATCCAAACCCAAGACCTGCGCCAAAAACACCGCCGCCACAGCCTGATAGCAACTTGTGCCGTCCATGTTGATGGTTACTCCTACGGGCAGCACAAATGATGAGACCTCTTCAGAGACACCCAAATGCTTCTGCGTGCGTTCCATGGTCAAGGGCAAGGTGGCCGCACTCGAGCTGGTGGTGAAGGCCAGCATCTGCACGGGCGCTGCCGCATTGAAGAACTGCTTCATCGTCCGCTTGCCGAAGACCCGCATAATGAACGGATACACCAACAAGATGATGACGGCCAAAGCCAACACCACCGTCAAAGCATACAAGCCCAAGGCGGAGAAAATGCCCACATCGCCAGCGTAGTCCACAATCAAGGCCGCCATCAGTGCAAAGACACCGATAGAAGCAAAGGCCATAATGAAGTCAATGATTTTCAGCAAAATGAGGTTCAACTGCTGGAAAAACCGCACTACCGATGACACCTTCGACGGGCCCACAACCACCAAAGCCACGCCAAAAAGCAAAGCGAAGAAGATGATTTGCAGCATCTTGGAGTTGTTGCCCAAAGCCTGAAAGATATTCTCGGGCACCATATCGACCACAAACTGCAAAGGTGACTCGTCCTTCACCTGCTGCATCTGCGCTTCGCGTTCCGTCACGGTCTGCTGGTAACGTTCCACAAACTCAGTCTGCTTGTCCTTCGGAAAAGTCTTCCCCGGCTTAATCAGGCTGACCATACCTAGGCCAATACTGACGGCGATAATCGTAGTACAGACATAAATCAGTATGGTTTTCAAGCCAATGCTCGACAGATTACGAATGTCCTTTAGGTTGACAACACCCATAATGAGCGATACCAACACCAGCGGCACGGCTATCAGTTTGAGCAGGCGCATAAAAATGGTGCCCCATGGCGCCACCCAGTCGTGCACAAAGTTTTCCCAATGCAAGGCTATGGCCAGGAATCCAAATCCTAAACCCAGACCCATGCCAAGCAGAATCTTGGCATAGAGCGGAACACGTTTTCTATGTCCTTCTCCCCTATTCAATCAGATTGATCTTTTGGGTCGCTATGCCGTCTTCGGTCACGATGCGGACGACATAAATGCCTTTTGAATAGCCTTCGAGGTTCAACTCAACTTTGTTGGAATTCGTCTTCCTATCTTCAAGCATCTCGCCCTTGATGCCCATCAACGACACTTGTTGGATGTTGCTCTGGGTTTCAATGATGACTCTATCCTTAGCAGGGTTGGGATAGACATTGAGTTTCAAAGCCGCCATTTCGTTCACATTCACATCGGTGGTGTCAGTCGGGACCACTTTCACATCGTCAACAAACCAGTCGAAAGCAAGAAATTCACCCATGGTGTTATAGCCTCTGAATCCAATTTTGATGTTCTTTCCGATATACTCATCCAAGTGGATGGAAATCGGCTCATCGTATTGGTTGATTTGACCGTAAGGCATATCGGCGGCATCCCATTTGTCATCCCAAGTGCCATTGTATGTATCGTACACCCTCACCACGAAACGGTCGTAGCCGTCCGTTCCATATTGTACCCAAGTCCAGAATTGCAACACCGTGGGTCTGGTGATGGTTAGCACGGGTGTAATCAAGGTCTGGTCCTGAGCAGAAGGATTCTCGCTGTTGTCCCATTCCAGCACGGCTTGTTTGTTGCCGCGATGAGGTGACACGACAAAGTCATTTTCGTAATAGTCAGTATAATACACAGTGCCTTGGAACGACCAGTCCCACCAAGTCTGATTCCCATCAGTGGTCCAGCCTTCGGGCAAGCCGAACATACTGCATTCCTCGAAGGTCTCATAAAGCAGAGGCCGCTGATAGTCCCAACGAATCGGGATTTCCTCCGACAGAGCGCTGTTGCCCAAGTCATCCACAAGTTGCGCGGTCACTGTACCATGGGTATGGTTGTCGTAAGCGGGAATGGTGGCAGTGTAGTCGTAGTTACCCTTGCCTGCCCTCGTGAAGGTGAGGTCGTGGCTGTGGCCCCAAATGGTGTATGTGGCCGCCAAGGTAGCAGGCATGCTCGAAGCATCGTGTACCCGTATCGTAAGGTTCATCTCGGTATCAGCATAGGTCTGATTTCCAGCGACTGAGATTACAGTAGGTGGCTCATGGTCTTCTGAAGAATTATTGATGAAGATGTCGTCAAGATAAAGGTTCCAGCCATAGTCGCTGACGCCCTCGAAGATGATAAAACCATAGTTGTTCGGACAATCAAAGGTGAAAGCATACTCATACCAGTCGTCCACATCGGCGATGACAGGTTCCATATAGGTGCAACGGTGGATAGTGCCGAGCAACTGTCCGCCTTCCGAACGCGGTACCGAGTTGAAATACACATTGATGCGGTCGGCTTTGTTGATGTTCGGGTTGCTGTTGCGGTACATCCAGAAGCGGACGATGTTGTCCTGCGCACTCAGCTCCATCTTGGGTGAAACAAGTTCAGCCGAGCCGCCCGCAGGGTTGGTATAGGTATAGAAACGCGCCATGTACTGGCTGCCTTCATGCGGCATGGCATCAGGCGTGGAGCCTTGCGTGATGCGGTCGAAGGCATAGTTGCCATTGGTGATGATGTTCTGCCAGCCATCAGGAACGAAAGCGTTCTCGAATCCTTCCTCTAAGGGGAAGTCAGCGTATGGAGCCAAGGCCGTGATAGCGAAGTCAACGCTTTGTGTCGGAGCGGAATGGCTTGAAACGACATCGAAGGTGGCGTGGACGATTTCGTTGTTGTTTAGATTCATTGGCAAAGTAGCCTTGGCCACCAACTCCACCGAACTGTTGTAAGGCAAGTTGACCTGGGTCACTTGAGTGCCATTTTGGTAGAACTCAATAGGCAGGTTGCCCGTGCTGTTGAACTGATAAGTATCTGACTGTTCACCCGTGTTGCTGAGGCGGAAGCGCAGGTAGGCAGGCTCACCGAAATAGACAGCGGTGTCGGCAGTGAGTTGTTCCACGTTGAAGTTGTATTGCGCGGTCTGCTCGATGATGATGTCATCGATGGACAAGTACCAAGGTCCATTGTCGGCCACGCTGTGGAAACCCACATAGAAAGAGCCGGAACTCGTTGCCTGGAACACGCCCGAGGTCTGTTCAAAGTCTTCGTTGGCCACCACCATCATCGGCACCGCCGTGACCGTCATGGCAGAGGCATTGGCATTTGCACCAGCTTTCACTTCCAGGTTAAAATGGTCGACATGCCAAGTGGCGTACCAAAACGAGACGCGGTAGTAGCTACCAGCGGTCACGTCGATTTCTTTGTAAATCCACACGTCGGTGTTATAGGTGGCATACATATACCAATCACCAGTATGCGGCTTTCTTCCGCGGGCCTCGTTGTCGTCAGGGATGGTGATGCCGGCTTTCCAGCCGCCGTCGCCAATCCAGCCCACAGGAGTCTGACCCACCGTGTTACCATTTTCAAAAGTCTCGTTGACAAGCACTTGGGCGAAGGTGCTTCCCATCAGAAGCCACACCGCGATAAAAGCGTACAGTTTTTTCATATTTCGATTAGTTTTGATATTTGGCTACAAAAATAAGGATTGTTTTTCAAATACAAATCATAATGGTTTTCATTGATTGTTTATTGAATCATCTTTCTTGTTGAAGCCACAAACCCAAAACAGGATCTGCCAATTTTAGCTCTTTGCCTTCTTTAACAATCAAATCCTTCTCTATCAACGCTTTCTTAATAATGGACACATTAGCCGAAGAACCAAGTTTATAATCTTGGATGACTTTGGTTGACGAAAAGCCTGAGTAAATCCCGTCAGAAATCGCTTTGAGAAAATTCATTTGATAAGCTGTTAGGTTCTCCGTCTTACTCTCAAACAAATCGCCACATTGCGCAATCAATTCTTTCAAAGCATCAGAAAGAATGCTTTCCGTGACTTTGGTTTCGGTACGTTGAAAGACATACCACGACAATTGCTGAACGTATGAAGAGTTGCCATCAACTTGACCGACAATCCAAGCTGCTTGCTTTTTGGTGATGGTCTTGTCGGCCATTTGAAATTTTCCAGTGATGTATTTGACCCAATACTCCGTCGGGATGCGTTGCAGATAGATAATGTCGCCGAATTTGTAGAAAGGTTTGGTCTCATCGTCAAACAAGGCCTCCATCATATGTTTTCTACTTCCGAAGAGGCAGTACGATGTAAGTTCGTGGTGTTGCCATACGGAACGCAACTCGGTTTGAAATTGCACAGTGTCAGGATAACTACCAATTTGCTGAAATTCATCAATACAAACAACTATTCGAAAGCCTTTACGGCTAGCGATTTTTTCAGGCAATTGAAGCAAATCTTCTATGGAACGTTCCTTAGGCGAAAGGTTGATTTTCAAAGACATCTCATTTGTCGGATCAGGCGAGGCATTTACGCCAAAACTGAAACGGCCAAGAAATGTCTTGGCATTTTCCAGCCATTCATCCATCTTGGTGGCGGTTTGGGACAATACCGCTGAGGCAAAACGTTCACAAAAATCTTCCTTACAACGGCACTTCTGAACATCAACATAGACGATTTTCAACTTTTCATTCTCAACAAGTCCCTTTACTTTCTTCACCAAAGAAGTCTTGCCCCACCTGCGTGGCGAGACAATAAAAGTGTTCACGCCATACTGAAAGTTCGACACCAATTTGGCGGTTTCGTTTTCTCTGTCAGTGAAAGCCTCACCGCTCACTGTTTTTCCGAATATGAAAGGAGTATTCATAGCAAAATATGTAATAAATCAATTAGTAATAATTCGCTTACTAATAAACTACTTACTAATAAAATTATTGCAAAAGTAGAAAGTTTTTTGTTTCCATGCAAATAAAACAGAATGATTATCCATAATTCTATTATTATCAACACATTAAAACAAAGATTTTCATTTCACGAATCATCAAAACATACTTTTATCCAGCAGCAAACAGGGTAATTTGGTCATTCACGGCTGGATAAAACACATTTTATAGTTACTAATCATGGTTCGGGTAATCTCTTTGATGCAATCTTCTATCCCTTTCCTAGTTAATTCTTCTATTATAACTGATTATTCCAAGGTGGCAACACTCCATTCTTATATGTGGCTTCGGCAAGTAACAGTCTCTCTACTTCTTTAGGATCATCTTCTTCTGTGTCGTACCAAAAGACAGAAAGCACAGAAAATCCCATTTCTCGCATTTTCTCTGGCCAAATACGTCTACGAGGGAGTTTCCCAAATTGATGACCATTTACCAACCTGTCTTTAATTCCACCCAAGCCATGCTTACGATGAACTATTACGCCATTCTTTTTTTCACCAGAACGACCAATATAAAGAAGTTGCTCTTTGCCTTCCAGAATAGTCCAGATAATATAGACTCCACTTTTGTCCGTTGGAGCATTGCAGACATTTCCCAAATTATCATCTACATGGAAATCAAAACGGCCTGTATGGCTATATTTATTCAAAATCTCAAACATAGTTTTCTTCATTTTAATTTGTTAGTATAATTCATCAGCCCCTCCGTAATAATCATATAAATCTTGATAATCCAATTCCAATTGTTCTAAGATCTCTTCAGCTGATAAGTTAGTGTTTACCTGAATATTTCCGGGCAAAGTTAAGATTACCCCCTGACCATTTAAATTCTGGTTATTCACTTGCGGCATAATCAGTTGGCCATCCTGAAGTAAATTCTCAGGATGTTTGATAACCGTATCATCAGGATATTCATATCTTGGGTATTCATAATGTTTTTCTACTACCGGAGGTGAATATTTTTTATCTAAATAGTCCCATAAAAAAGCTACAGGAATTATCCATATCGGGCTCAAACAGATTATTATTAAAACTATATTAGTATTCTTTACTTTCATTAGTCTTTCTTTTTTACGCTAAGCAATAACGTCTTTTCTGCCAATGATATTCACCATAAAAACATCGTTTTATTCAGCAGCAAAGATACAAAAATATGCGTTCACCGCTGGATAAAACACATTTTTCATCTGATTGATGCAACAATTCCTTGCCAAAATGTCAGTTTTTCAAGTGGCACACAATTTGACTAACTGAAATCCGACCAAGAAAGACTACATCCAGCCTTTTACCGTCATGGCGGAGGAGCATCCGCCATCTCCTTCGCTCGGAGACGTACCCTTCCGCGTAAGGGATTGCGGGTCAAGCCCGCAATGACGGTTTCAAGGGGGAGTGTAGTCATAAAGTATTAGTATTGGTATCATTAAAAACAACAGAATATGCAAACTGGAAGTATTGGAGTAAAGACAGAAAACATTTTCCCTGTCATCAAAAAGTTCTTGTATTCGGACCAGGAGATCTTCCTGCGCGAAATCATCAGTAACGCTGTGGACGCCACACAGAAACTGAAGGCCTTGGCCGCCTCGGGCGAGTTCAAAGGCGAGTTAGGCGACCTTACCATTAAGGTGGAAGTGGACAAAAAGAAAAAGACCCTTACCGTGCGCGACAGAGGCATCGGCATGAACGCCGAAGAGGTCGACAAATACATCAACCAGATCGCCTTTTCGGGCGCGGAGGAGTTCATCGCCAAGTTCAAGACCCAGAGTGAGGCCGAAGCCGCCAACATCATCGGCCACTTCGGATTGGGCTTCTACTCAGCTTTCATGGTCTCCTCGAAGGTGTCGCTGATTTCGAAGTCGTGCAAGGAAGAAGGCCCGAACGGCGTCATCTGGGAATGTGACGGCAGCCCCGAGTACACCATGAACGAAATCCCGAAGGGCGACCGCGGCACCGATGTCATCCTTTATATCGCCGACGACTCCTCCGAGTTCCTCGAAGAAGGCCGCATCCGCGAGCTGCTCAACAAATACTGCAAGTTCCTTCCCATCCCGATTCAATTTGGCACCAAGAAAGTGCAGGAAGAAATCGAGGGCGAGACCGACAAAGACGGCAAACCCAAGACCAAAGAAGTGGAGAAGCCCTGGATTATCAACGACGTCGCTCCTTTGTGGAAGAAAGCCCCGACCGACATCAAGGACGAGGAATACAACGATTTCTACCACACGCTCTACCCGATGAACTTCGGCGAGCCGCTGTTCCACATCCACCTCAATGTGGACTACCCCTTCAACCTCACGGGCATCCTCTATTTCCCGAAAGTGAAGAACCGCTACGAGTTCCAGCGCAACAAGATCCAACTCTATTGCAACGAGGTCTTCGTCACCGACAGCGTCGAAGGCATCCTGCCCGAGTTCCTCTCGCTGCTGCACGGCGTCATCGACTCGCCCGACATCCCGCTGAACGTCAGCCGCTCGTTCCTGCAAAGCGACCAGAACGTGAAGAAAATCTCGACCTACATCACCAAGAAGGTGGCCGAGAAACTGGAAGAACTCTTCAAGAAAGACCGCGAGGCTTACGAGAAAAACTGGGACGACATCCGCGTGTTCATCGAATACGGCATGATGAGCGATCCGAAGTTCTACGAACGCGCCGAGAAGTTCTTCCTCTTCAAGGACACCGACGACAAGTACTACACCATCGAGGAGTACAAGACCTTGATTAAGGAAAACCAGACCGACAAGAACAAGGCCCTCGTCTATCTGTATGCCACCGACAAGGACGACCAATACACCAACATCGAGAACGCCAAGGCCAAGGGCTACAACGTGTTGATGATGGACGGCATCCTCGACCCGCATTTCATCAGTGCCTACGAGCAGAAGGAAGGCGAGAAAGGCGACGACAACCGCGCGATGTTTGCCCGTGTGGACTCCAACACCATCGACAAACTCATCGTGAAAGACGACAAGGAAGCCGCCTCGGGCCTCGACGACAAGCAGAAGGAGACTGTGAAGGCCGCCTTCGAGAAGGTCATCGACAAGGTGAAGTTCAATGTGGAGTTCAGTAACGAAGGTGCTGAAGCCGCACCTGTGGAGGTGACCCAAAACGAGTGGATGCGCCGTATGAAGGAAATGGAGCAGATGGGCGGCGGCCCCATGTCGTTCTACGGCTCGATGCCCGACAGCTACACGCTGATGCTCAACACCAACAGCCCTGTCATCACTGGCCTTTTGGACAAGGACGAAGCCGCACAGGAAGCCACGATTCGGCAGATCTATGACCTTGCATTGCTTTCGAAGAACTTGTTGAAAGGCAAGGATTTGAGCGAATTCGTGAAGAGGAATATGGAGAAACTATGATTATCAAGAATTAGAGAGTTTTAGAATAAATATAGCCGCAGCGAAGCAGGGATTTGCTTGGCTGCGGCTTTAATTATTGTATTCAACAATCATCTTGAACACACAGGGCGGATAGATAAACCACCAAAGAAAAAAGCGTAATTAATATGGGGATTGTTGGGATAATGTTGTGAACCATAATTGTATTCAAAGATATATGCCATACCATATTTCCCCGAGTCAAGCGAACTTGACCAATAGTTGACAAGACCTACATTAAATGGTTCACTACCATTGCGACTACCAGCCGCAGGCAGGAAGAGGCTATTTCTATTTGAGGCAGTAAACAGCATTCCTTCTACTCCGTCCTGAGTAGTCCAAGTGAAAGAAGTATTTCGGTAAAGTTCCCGCCATTCATTTGTAGTAGGGATGCGCCATTCCGCGCCCCAATTAGCCGTAGCCGCATCATCCTCAGGCAACAAAGTTACTAAATGGTCGGAAAAGTTATACTTAGTCAAACATGGTGTATAATCATCGACAAGACATGCATATTTGTATGTATTCCAACTATAAAAACTTTTGCTAGTGGTTTCGCCCCATGCAAAATAATCGCCATAATCTTCAGGCGAATTTGCTCCCACGTTGCAAGCTGCCCACAAAATGCCACTTGGTAGGCCAAGGTCAACATACGTGTGTCCACCAATATTACCGTCACCATTGGCATTGTCTTTCTTGCATCCAGCAACAACGATTGCTGCAACTACTAGCATTATGGCTACTATGGCCTTTGTGAGTTTAATCATCTTTTTTTATTGGTTTTGATTTTACAAAGAAGCGAAAACAGCAACTATATAATCTTTCTACATTGACCAATTATATCTTCAAGGTTCCTATGCCACGAATTCACATTTACAACAAATAATGAAGATTTGTCTATTAATTGTTTACTCCATCGAGTGGAGGCTATTCCTGCGGGGATTTGCTTTTGTAATTCTTTTCTGTAAAACCCGTTAAGAGCATCATCGAAATTTGTCAAACATATATATACCACCTTCTTGTCCAATTTGTTCTCGCAGAACCTGTACAGAAACGTGTCTCTGAATTTATGCTTGAGATTCTTTGTCAAATGTGCTTTATTATGTACATTACAGCCTTTCTTTTGTTGGTCACCTTCTTTATTCATTGCCTCTATTTCGGAAGGTTGAAATTCTTTGATTTCTATCCACAACTGAAAAGTCGGGAATTCCGCCATGACATCTACCGCTTGCATTGGCGCACCATGAAAAGTTGGAGAAAGATGGTCTCTTTCATCAAACTTATACAATATCCTTGCAGCGGGAAAATCAAATTCGAACTTTTCTTCTGGAAGTGTTAGTCTCATAAGGCAGCAAGTCCCATTTGGATTTCATCATCAAGAATTCTCGAATAAGTATTATCAATTGCATTTGGAGACAATTCATCCAAACCACGAGTCGCTGTATGTGAAATTTCACCTTTTTCGTCTCGATACAAAACATGATACAATATATCGTCATCAGCTGTAATCGCTAATTGAAATTCCTTTAAGAGGACATAATCATGTGTAGAGATAAATATCTGCACTCCCATTTTAGAGAGTTCTATAAGAATCTTAACCACTGTTTGAGACAAGTGTGGATTAAGATTTGCTTCTGGTTCATCCCAAAACAGCATACTTCCATGAGTCAAAGATTCATTTTGTATAAGACGGTACAACAATCCAAGTTTTTTGAATCCCTCTGCAAGCAATGGAAACTCCAATTCTCCATTTTTATTTTTGAGATAAAAAGTTTCATTCTTCTCTATCACACGCCCTGACATAGCTTGATTCAAAATATTAAGGAGTTTTTCTCTTTCAGGGCTTAACTTACCACGGGCAATCGGGACAAAAGCCTTATCAATTATATCCAAATAAATCTCTTCATACGAAAGTTTCTTTTGACTAAACAAGGAGCGGAAACCAGGTGCATTTGCCAGCATATCTTTGACTGGTATAAAAATGGCTTCAACATTATCGTCTATAGCCCAACCATTTTGCTTAACCTCTGACTTGTTCTGATTTGTTAATCTTAAAGTAATAGAACGTTCCTTTGATTCGTTACTCATTCGGCGATATACAGATATTGAGCCAGAATTACGTCCAACAGCACGATGAACAAGTCTTCCAATGCTATTAGGTGCAAAAACACCATTAATTTTGCGGTCAAGCGGAGTGTCTATTTTTTTATCAATCAAACAGCCCGCAGCGTAAACAGCTTTCATCAGATGTGTTTTCCCTGTTCCATTTTCACCAATAATAATGTTTATCCCCGATGTAAATTCTACATCCATATCAGTGAAGACTGTAAAATTTGAAGCTTTAAATCGAGTAATCATTGTTTAATCATTTTGCTTGCAAAAATACATTTTTAATTCATATATAAACATTAATCACACAAAAACTTGAGTTTGCTGTTTTATCTTAAAAACGGATACTATTGCCTTCAAAGTTCTATTCATATCGATTCTGTTTTAGTTGTTTGACATTGCAAAGAAACGAAATAAATCACGATATGGCAAGGTCGGGGATGCGAATTTGCGGAAAATGACTATTTTTGCAGGTGAAAAAAGAAGGAATATGGAAAGCACAACAATAAACACAGACGGCATCATCCAAAGAATTACCTTTTTGGTGACCCAACTTGCCGCCAACCAACAACAAGAATTGGAAAAGCAATTGAGATTGATGCTTTTATGGGAAGAGGCCAAACGATTAGACAACTCGGTGGAAAAGAACAACATCACCATGAGAGAAATTGTCGAAGAGGTTAAAAAAGTTAGAAATGGACAATAAAACCGTCTTCGATGTCAACATTTGGATTTCCTATTTTCTAAAAGGAAGATTCACCGAACTCGTTGATTTAATGGCAAATCACGACGTTGAGTATTTCCGCGCCAAGGAACTTACAGAAGAACTAATCTCTGTCATCAGCCGCGACAAATTCAAAAAATACCTGCATTTACCATTACAGTCCTATATCTCGTTTTACGAGAGTATCAGCACCCTCTTAACCATCAAAAAAGAGTTTTCAGGCTGCCGAGACCCCAAAGACAATTATTTGTTTGATTTAGCTTTCCAATCAAATTCAAAGTATCTCGTTTCGGGTGACCGCGATGTCAGGGAAACAGAGATTTCCCAACCACTGAATGTAGTATCTTTGAGAACATTCAAAGAAATGATTTCAAATTAACATAGTAAGTTTACAATCCAATGTTACCTAATTAGTGTTTAGAAACACTATTTTTATTATTGTATTAGTATTTTTAAACATTATATTTTTAGCGATTTTAGTGTTTTTAAGCATTATTTTAGCAAAATACTTGTGTTTTGAAATATTATTCTCAAATTATTTGGCCATCGACTTCTTGACACGTACGGGGCGGACAATTTGTCCTCGGCTGCGCTCGTAAGTGCCGCACACGTGGCTACTCTCCCAATCAAAATGATAGCTCCACCCGCGCTCAGGGAAATGGCTGTGAAGCGTACTTGACCAATATATGCCAAGGCCAAGGCAGATAAGTTCGCCATCCAAACGGAAACCCGTAGCAGGCAAGAAGATGCTGTTACCATTCGTGCCAGTGAGGAGCCTCCCCTTCACGCCATTTATGTCGGTCCAAGTCCAGGTCGTTTTTTGGTATAACTCCTCCCATTCCTCCTTGGTTGGCATACGCCAGTCATCGCCCCAATTGACCGTTGCTGCGTCGTCATTGGGTTCCAAAAGGGTCAGGTTGTCGACAAAGCCGTCGAGTCCGTAACACGAATCGGTGCAGTATTTGGTGATTTCAAATTGCTCGAAGGTCCAATTGCCATATCGGTAGCTTTTCCAGTCATACAGATCCTTTGGAGAGGTCTCGCCCCAGGCAAAGTAATCGCCAATGCCTTCCGGCGTATCGGCACCCACATTGCAGGTCGCCCACAACGTGCCGCTGGGCAGGCCAAGGTCAACATAAGCTTCCATAATGCTATCATTATTGCCTCCCTCACCCTGACCATCATTGTTCGCACCACTATTCGGTTCATCTGGTTTGCTGCAACTCAGTGCAAAAGCCATCATAACCGTCATAGCTATCATGGTTTTCAAAGTCCCTCTCATATCCATCCTATTTTTGTTATCTTAAATCACCTTGAAAGCGCTAGCCTAAACCCATGACTATTTCCTCGGAAATCAGGGCCGCCTTTGCCTCGGAAAGTAACTTGGCAGCGGTCGACATTGCGGTTCCAACCGCCACCACGAAGCACCCGCATTGTAGCATCCTGGGCTTTCGAATCAAACAAGTCGCTACACCATTCCCAAACATTACCGCTCATATCGTACAAGCCAAGCTCATTGGGCTTTAACTGTTTAACTTCATGGGTAACGTTTCCGCTGTTTTTGTTGAACCAAGCCACTTCATCAACGTGGTTGCTTCCCGCATACAAATACCCATTGGCTTTCTTACCACCACGGGCGGCGAACTCCCATTCGGCTTCTGTAGGCAGACGGAAATTTCTGTTTGTCAAAGCATTCAGTTTCTGAATGAATTTCTGAATATCATTCCAACTGATCTCATAGGCAGGATAGTTATCACCCAAGCCCGATTTGGCAATCCAACCTCCGTTATGGGTAGGCTCATTGCCCATCACTGCCTTCCATAATGCTTGCGTCACCTCAGTCTCTCCCATATAGAACGAGCTTACCGTCTCATCATGCGCAGGGTTGTCGTCGGTGCCTCCCGTCACATAAGTTTCACCCTCAACAGCTTTCATCACAAAACTGACCCCATTTGCAGTAATGGTAAGATCGTCAAACGTGACTGCAGCCACTTCTGACTTACCTTCGCGAGAACCTAACACCATCGGAATCAATGCAGCCAAAGCAGCAACAACCAAAATGCCCAACACAATCCAAAGCAATTTCCTACTTTTTTTGCCAGTGTCCTTTGGCGATATGTTTTGGACTGAATTCATACTTTTTGGAGCAACCGATGTGAACTCTTTTGATTCATTTTGAGTTTTTATCTCCACATCGCCTAATCTGTTTTCCTCTCGACGAGGCAGCTTCGACTTAATCGTCCTGACCAGTTTCTCCATCATCGGCTGTTGCATCGCCGGGTTAGAATAGTCGATATAGTCCAAGTTCACCAAATCGAACTCTATATCCTCGTTATAAAGTGTCTTGTCAAGCTTAATAGGGATGATTGGTTTCTGATAATTCACGGCGATACCGACCTCTTTCGTGGTCCACGGAGAGGAATTCGATGACTCGGAAGAGAAAAACATGAATAAGGCACTCTCCTTAATAGCATTCACAATCACTCTTTTGAACGCGTCCCCACTTTCAACGCCATCGCGGTCAATCCAAACTCGAACGCCTTCCGACTCCAGACGATTGACGAATTCATCGACTATCTTAGTGTCCTTACGGCTATAGCTGATAAACACATCGTATTTCATAATAAACTGTATTTATTGCTGCAAAATTAATTAAAATATCAATCTCCCACAAAAAAATGACTATTTTTGCGCTCAAAAGGAGCAAATCATGTCAAACGCCATTACCATCCTGAATCGCGAGGAAGACCACCGCATTGTGAAAGCTATCAAACTGGCCGAGAAAAACACTTCAGGCGAAATCAAAGTGCATATTGAGAACTACTGCAAGGGCAATGTGGAGGAACGTAGCCTTTTCGTTTTCAACCGCTTGAAACTGAATAAGACCAAGTTGCGTAACGGCGTGCTCATCTATCTCGCCGTCAAAGATCACAAGTTCGCCATCCTCGGTGACGAAGGCATCAACAAAGTCGTGGAAGACGGTTTCTGGAACGATGTCAAAGACTTAATGCAAAACCGATTCAAAGAAAACCGCTTTGCCGATGGACTTGAGGAAGGCATCATGCGCTGTGGCGAAAAACTTAAGAACTTTTTCCCTTATCAATCCGACGACACCAATGAAATCCCTGATAACATATCCTATGAGAACAACTAACAGACATAAACTCCCACTCTTTCTAGGGCTGCTTCTCGTTTTACTCTGCTTGGGCGTAACCGTGAAAGCCCAATTGCCAAATCCGCCCTACCCGCCACGCTTGGTAAACGACTATACCAGTACCTTGACATCACAACAAGTCAATACCTTGGAGCAGAAACTTGTGGCATATAACGACAGCACTTCTACCCAAATTCTCGTCCTTCTTGTCGACGACCTGCAGGGGTACAGCATCGAGCAGTATGCCACGGAAATCGGCCACAGTTGGGGCGTTGGGCAAAAAGGCAAGAACAACGGCGCGGTCATTCTCGTAAAGCCCAAGAAAGGCAGCGAGCGTGGACAAGTGAACATCAGCCCTGGCTACGGCATGGAGGAATATGTCACCGATGCCACTGCCAAGCGCATCATCGAGTATGAAATGATTCCCGCGTTTAAGGAAGATGACTACTACACGGGCATCGACAATGCCGTCAATGTGATCATGGACCTTTGCTCGGGCAAGTTCACCCAAGACGAATACGCTGATGGCGGCAAGCCTATTCCCTTTTGGCTCATCCTCCTCTTCATCATTGCCCTCATCCTCATCTTCCGTTCAGGCAACGGCAATCAGAACTATTCCGGTGGCGGCACCCGCACCATTTGGATTCCTATGGGCGGAGGCGGCTTCGGAGGCGGCTTCGGAGGCGGTGGCTTTGGTGGTGGTGGCTTCAGTGGAGGCGGTGGCTTCGGCGGCTTCGGCGGAGGAGGTTTCGGTGGCGGCGGAGCCTCAGGGAGCTGGTAAATAGATTCCCTTCGGGAATGGCAAATAGTGCTATGTTATTCTGCGGCGGCAGATAGTGCTACAAGCCGTTAACAAGTACTGCCGCCGCTGGACAACAATAACGGGAACTCCATTCCCGAAGGGAATCTCAAAAGAAATCAATATGGCTGAACCCATCATAGAAATCAAAAACGCCTCAATCTTCCAGCGCGAGAACCTCGTCTTGACAGATGTCAACCTAACACTCCACAAAGGCGAGTTCATTTACCTCATAGGCCGCACGGGTAGCGGGAAGTCCTCCTTGTTAAAGACCTTGTACGGCGAGCTGCCCGCCCGCGACGGCATCGTGCGCGTGGCTGGTTACGACCTCACAAAACTACGTAAAAAGGATATCCCCTATCTACGCCGCAAAATCGGCATCGTGTTTCAAGATTTCCAATTGCTGTTTGACCGCACGGTAGAGAAAAACCTTGAGTTTGTGTTGGGCGCCACAGGTTGGAAAGAGCCAAATGAAATCTCCAACCGCATAGATGAAGTGTTGGCCAAGGTTGGGCTGACCGGCAAGCGCAAAAGCATGCCGCACCAGATGTCGGGAGGTGAACAACAAGGTGTAGCCATTGCCCGAGCCCTGCTCAACGATCCAGACGTCATTCTCGCCGACGAGCCCACAGGCAACCTTGACCCCGACACGACGTTAGATGTGATGAAGTTATTGCGCAATATCAGCGAGAACGGCACCGCAGTACTGATGGCCACACATAACTATACCTTGATGCAAAAATACCCTTCCCGCATCGCCAACTGCAAAAATGGGACGGTAGTTTGTTCGGATATGGAGTGATTTTGAGCTATATGCTTTATGCTAGAAGCCGTAAGCAAAAGGCCCCAGTCAAGGGCTTATTGCTTACGGCTTAAAGCTTAAAGCTTCAACGATTTTCAGCGCATTCGCCTCGTTATCATAGAGTTGTCGCATTTGCGCATCGCGTTTCTCAATATCGTCTTCAGTAAAATCTTCCTCCATCAGTCTTTTGATTTCAGCTATCATCTGTTTCGGCTCATCGGCCACCACACAAAGGGTATCCAACGAAGTCCCCTTCACCATGTCGGAATTAACTAGACAGAAACGCCCGTTATAAAGTGCATTCAACAGTTTCAATTTCAGCCCAGTAGGTTGGTTCGTCACCAAAATGTTCACCTGTGCCTGGCGCAAAAGGTCAATCATCTCAGCATCATCAGGATTGGCCATCAAAGTCACATTAGTATATGTATCAACCAATTTCTTCAACTTATCGGAAGGGTTCAATCCCGACACGATACAATGCAGGTCAAGTTCAGCAAACACATTCTCTATCAACCACTTGGCTGCATCTTCATTTTCTCTCACAGACAGATTGCCATGATAAAGCACGTATTCTCCCCTTCCCGTTTCCGAGCATACCGAGTCGGTGGCGCTGAAGCCTGGGACAAGGGTCACGTTATTATAAAATTGCTTAAAATAATCAGCATCCTTTTGTGATATGGCGAAAATACCCGCTGCATTTTTAAGAACAGGCTCATAACGTCTTAATTTCCATGCCTCTACATGATAAAACAGCCGTTTCCAACCACATCTTTCAACTTCAGCCAGACCATTGTAATAATCGTGCTCCACATTGTGGGCGCGAACAAATACTTTCCTGTTTCTCAAGCGTTTGTCCAACAAAACAGCCGTTGTATGCAAGCCTTCGCAAAGTATAGGGTAATCATCTTTTAGTAAGTCCAACACCAAAGCTTCGGATTTACGCGAATTGACAATGAACGGTGTAAGACTCAATTGCTTACCAAATGAAGTGTCGCGCTTGTAGTATTTCACCTCATGACAACGATTCAGAATTTCCTGTTCGCCGCGACCGTACTCAAAGCAATGCAGATGCACTTTGACACCTGCTTCCGAAAGGGCCTTTACGCGGTAAAACACATCTATCACCCCACCGTAATTAGCAGGATAAGGCACATCAAAAGCGATGATATGTAGGTGATTTTCAGTCATAACGGCGGTAGATTTCAAGCAGTTTTTTTTCCTCGTTTTCCCAACACAAATCCTGTGCTGCAAGGGCTAGATTCCGCTGCCATTGTCCCCTTCGTGCCTCGTTCAACAATGCTTCACGGATCGTTGCAGCAATAGTGGCTGGTTTGTGGTCTTCAATAAATAAACCGACATCATAACACCTAATAATTTTCTCGATTTCAGGCAGATGCGAGGCTACAATAGGGACGCCTGCTTGAATGAAATCAAAGAGCTTGTTGGGTAAGCTGAAGCGGTAATTGAGGTTGGTGTCTTTATCAAGGCAGAACCCCAACTCGGCAAGTTGTGTATAGGCCATCATCTGCTGATAAGGCATTCTTGGGAAGAATCGAACTCGGTCGGTAATGCTCTTGTCTTCAACCATTTGCTTCAAGATGGGCAGCACATCACCACCTCCGATAATCATCAAGAAACAGTCATCCAACAATGCCATGGCCTGCACCAGTTCCTCTGCCCCACGCTGGATGTTGATGCCCGAGCCTTGCAAGACCAAGAGATGCTTGTCAATAGGCAGGCCAAGTGCCTGCTTATCGCCCTTTGGCGGCAAAGCTTTACGAGGAGGTATATTCCTGATAACATGACACTTGACACCGTATTTCTCACGGAACAAATCGGCAATAGAGTCGCATACTGTAATCATCTCATCCAACTTGGGCACCACAAAGCCCTCAATACGCTTCCAAACTTTCTGTACTTTGGGCCGATTGACCAACTCAGGCGTTTCGGTGAAATACTCATGGCTGTCAAATATCATCTTGATGCCTTTCAGGCGCGAGATGAAATAATTGGGCAGAATCGTATCCAAGTCATTAGAAAGCAAAAGATTGGCGCGATGAAACAGCAGGAAGAGAAACAGACGGATATTATATTCGGCATAAAAAAGAGGTCCTTTCTCGAAGAGCAGTTTCATACGATGCGATGCGTAGGTTCGCCCATCCATCGGCGGACTCTTGCGTTGCTTCCGCCCCACCAAAAGTACCTCGTATCCAACCTTTTGCAAAGCTAGACACGACTTGTTGACTCTTTGGTCCGTGACCAAGTCGTTAATCACTGATACTATGGCGCGTTTCATGGGACAAAGATACGAATGTTTTTAATGAAACGGCGAGAATTAACTTCTATTGTGTATTTTTGCAGCCATGAAAACTGACGTCAACCTCAAAACGTATAACAGCTTCGGCTTTGATGCTGTGGCGAAACAATTTGCCGAAATCGACGAAGTCAGCGACCTGCTAACACTCATCACAAGCGGAGCTTTGCAGAGCCAAAGCACCTTGATTCTCAGTGGAGGGAACAACATTCTTTTCCAAAACGATGTATTTGACGGCCTTGTGGTTTATATCAACACAAAAGGCATCGAAATCCTTAGAGAAGATGGAAATGAGGTCGTGGTTCGCGCGCAGGCTGGCGAGGATTGGCCTGATTTCGTACGTTTTTGTGTCGGTAAGGGTTGGCATGGTTTGGAAAACCTAGCCCATATTCCCGGGGAAGTTGGGGCTGCCCCTGTGCAGAACATCGGGGCCTATGGCATGGAACTTAAAGACAGTTTCCTCCGTTGCGAAGCCCTGGATTTGACCACAGGCGAGACTAAGGTTTTCACCCAAGAAGACTGCCGTTTTGGCTACCGAGAAAGTGTTTTCAAACACGAACTAAAAGGACAATACGTCATCACCTCGGTGGACTTTTTGCTGAAGAAAAACGCTCCGCTCAACCTCGAGTATGGCAACATCAAAGCCTATTTAGAGCAAAACGGCATCGGCAGCCCGAGCTTACAACAACTCCACGATGCCATTTGTGCCATCCGCGATGCCAAATTGCCTGATGTGAAGCAGATTGGCAGTGCAGGGAGTTTCTTCAAGAATCCCGTTATCAGCATCGAGCAATTTGAAGCTTTGCAGCAACAATATCCCAACATTCCACATTATCCCGACAACATAGGAATGGTGAAAGTACCTGCAGGCTGGCTCATCGAGCAAGCTGGATGGAAAGGTTGGCGTAACGAGCATGTGGGCGTGTACAACAAGCAAGCGCTCGTCCTGGTACATTACGGTGGCGGTAAAGGCCAAGACATTGTGGAACTGGCCCACAAAATCCAAGATTCCGTGGAAAAAAAGTTTGGCATCAGAATTAGCCCAGAGGTGAATTTTGTTTGATAAAGGGTGAACTAGTAATTCAACACTTCAATGTCTTCAC